>Ga0209208_10005188_pt1 | contig 18204 bp, 7 predicted proteins | sample S1TSphfallax_3_FD_187694 | JGI IMG/M metagenome (GOLD analysis project Ga0209208, IMG submission 187694) | Host-associated microbial communities from peat moss isolated from Minnesota, USA - S1T2_Fd - Sphagnum fallax MG (SPAdes) (version 2) | ecosystem: Host-associated > Plants > Peat moss >... | reverse complement strand
CATCTCTCTGTCCAAAGAAAGTAGAGGATAAAACTGCGAAGGATGTCAAGCGGTTGTCTGATGTAGGAGAAGCCTCCTACATGGTACCCTTGGACTCCAGGGGGGTCATCTTCTCTCTCGAAGACAGCTTCACCAAGCATGACGAAAGGCCAGGAAAGAATGATGTCATTGGGCGCTTCCCATTTTTGCCATATGTGATAGAAGGCCTCCCAAGCCCGTTTGGCGCGGGGACACTCGAGGAGACAATGTTGAGGGGATTCAGGGGCCTCCTCAGTGCAAACCTTGCACTTGGGGAGGATCCCCATGCATTGTAGCCATGTGCCAACCAGGAGACCCCGGTTTAAAGTGAGCCATATGAGAGTGCCGACCTTTCGGGGTCGGGCGTTATGCCAGATTCTGGCAATAACTTGCTTAATAGTGGAGTTTTGCAGGTTTAAACTTTGAATGAAGGAGCAGATGCTGGCGATATGGGTGGGTTTCCTTGCATTTCGGTAGCCCCGCTTTACGGAATAGCCGAAAAAAGGAGAGTCGCCCAAATCTAAGGGATCAAGCTTAGGAGCACCAAGCATGCACAATGTAAAGTGTTTTTGTTATGCACATGAAACTTCTACACAAGAACCTCTTTAAGAAAGGGAAGATCAAATTGACAAGGAAGAGGTCAAATCCAATAAAAATTGTGATCTAGCCTATCAATACTAATTTTCAACTGTCATTCGTGTTCATTATATCAAGACAGAATACACTGTTGATAGTCCAAATCAAGGGGACATGTTTGCTTTTTTGCATGTGAACCCCACTCTTGTGAGCTGGATGGATCAGTGCTTTTTTATTGGCCAATTTTTGTCAAAACTGGATGAGAAAAGTATGATTTCACACCAGGGTTTCTCTTCGGCTTTTTTAATGGAAGAAATGGTCCAAATTTGCTAGATTCCAAAGCAAAGAATTCCAAATTACCAGATTTTGAGGAGAAGTTCCAGTAGGTAGCAAAGAATATAGAAATATTCTTCTTTTTTTCTACTTTCATATCTACAATTTAGCCAAATTTGGCTAAATTATTTTTTGGATGATTGCCACTTCTGCTACATCACAAAAATCCTTAGGGAAAACCCTGGGCTGGATCTCCATTTTCAGCGGAAAATCAAAGCAGATCTATATAATAAAAACAAAATGGTGCACTTCAAAATTTGAAGGATTAGGTTCAGGGGGACCACCCATCATCCATGAGCAATGTAAAATATTTATAGCAGTCTTTTGGTGGCTAAAGATAGACAAAATGCAAGTGCTATGATAAAAATACATGTCTTAAAGTATTAAGGAAAATAGGTGGGGAAAAATATGAAAATTTCGCGAAGATTCATTTACTTTTCATGTCATGGTAGTCATTACATGATAATAATGATAGTTTATTACGGAAGATTGTTAAATTTAAGCATGTGATTGTTTTTTGCTATAGAAATAAAAAATTATTGGCATTACAAGGTCATGCGCCTAGTCCCCAAGTTTGGGCAATAGCCCAAGTTGTTAATACTTTGGGTCTCATGGTTCAACAATGTGTGTTAAACCAAAGATGAGGATATGAGTTTCTTTTGGATGCCTAGTCACTTTCGTATCACTTGTATATCAATTTCATTGTTTGGACTTAATTTTAATGAAAGTCAAGATTTTGATGGGGGAGCTCTAGGTCTTTTGGTAAAAACATGCAAAAATAAGTGGTACCAATCCTAAACCCATTTATGTCTTTTATGTTTTTTTTCCAAAAGGCAAAACTCATAACATGTTGTGCATGATGTTAAACCCTCACTACAAGGGCTTGGGGTTAATTATTCAATTTCTTGGCAAAAAGAGAATGTTGCAAAAATTACTAATGAGTATGAGTGCCATGTTTTGTTTTCACTTATTGTTTCTACATACAATTTTCAAACCAAAGTGATGTGAGCATTGGAGTTTCTAGCTCCACATCATATAGTGTTGAACCCACATGTCTTTATGATCTTATGGAGATTAATGAGAAAATGACATCATTTCATGAAAAAACAATTGGATCATTTCAAGGTCAAAAAAGTTATTGAAGATAAGCAAAAAAAAATCCATTAGAATGGTGGAAAGTGAGTGAGGTACATTTTTTGTATGTTGGATTTATAGCTTGACAAATTATAGGGTTTATTGGTTCCCAAATTGAAGTGGGGAGAATTTTCAGCATTACAGGTATATGCACCAACCTTTGATGCTTTCAATCGAGCATTGAAAATCTTGAAATGCTCATAAACATCTACAAGAATTAGCCAAATGATGCCCATGTTGAGGGCTTACTTTCCCTGAAGCAATTCATGGAAATGGGAAAAAGCCTTTATGGAAGAAAACAAAGGCATAATTGATCAAATTGGGGTTTTGGACATCAAAGAAAATGACAATAGATTATAGGTAAGTCTTTTCGGCTTTTGGAATCATGTCAATTTTTTCTTTTTTTGGTTGGATAATTCTTCATTTGAGTTTGTGAGTTCAATATTTTGTTTTTTTTCTTCAATACCTTGAAGCAAAGGAATGGCCATGGAGTGTGTTTGATTTTAAACCCTAACCTTTCAAGATGATGTAACCAAAATTATTTGTTATATTTGATGTTTAGGGTTTTCCCTTTGTTACACCTCATTGATTTAAGATTATTGTTTATCCCTTGATTTTAGCATGGTAGAATTGGACAAGTTTTCCAGGTGTGCTGGGAAATAGGAGTCAATTGGGGGACTGTTTTGGGGCAAGATTTGGGTGGATATTGTAGATTTGACTTGGAATATTATTGGGGCATATTTGGGGCTGTTTTGATGAGTTTTGGGCCAGGGGAAAAATAAGTCAGAATTAGAATTAGGTCTATTATAGTTGAATTACAAGGTGAAAAGGTCATATTTCAAGGTGGGGTGACCATTGGATAAAATGTTATACGTGGAAACAAATGACAATAAAAAAAATGGTGTTGATCCTTTAGAAGTATTTTGAATATATTAGAGTTCATAAATAGGCTAGTTTAAAAATAGGTTTGGCATTTTCAAACCTTTGTAATAGCAAAAAAATTGGAATAAATTTTTTAATTTTTTTCTCATGACTTTTTAGTTTTGGATCTTGTAGTTTGAAGTTTCCCCGTGACAAAAAGGTTCATTTTTATTAGATTGAAATTTTCAATCATTTGTAAATTTTTTTCATGAAATAAAAAATTGGGTATTTCCAAGTTTTTGGATTTTTTGCCATATTGGAACCAAAATTATTGGGACCCAGAACTGATTCAATTTGAAATTATGTTTCAAATTTCCAAGTTTTTGGGTTGTTTTGCATATTGGGATTGGAACTAGAGGTTATGGAACCAATACCCGAAAACAGACCAATTTGAAACTAGGTTTTAGAACTGAAATTGAAACTAGAACCAAATTCCAATTTCTTAAAATAAATTGAACTGGAATCGGTCCAGGAGAAAAACTGATCTGTAGCTCGCACTAAACAAGATCAATCTCGCAGTCAGCTATGTAAAATATGTGAGCACAATCTGTAGCTCACATTAAACTGGATCAATCCCACATTCTTAACTTAGTATAGAAAAGAAAATCCCACCTTTAGAAACGTAACACCGGACAAAGAGGAGTAACACTTAGTGCATTGCATAGTTTAGAAATTAGCATGTCTAAACTACTTTTTCACCTATGATCAAAAAAGCCAAAACATGTGTTTCTCATTTTTGTTACAAATTATGAAACCCAGCTTTCATGTCCAAAGTCCAACATAGGAACTGATGTTTCTTAAATTTAAACACAATCAATGACAAGTTACTATAAAAGCATGAAACAATTAAATAACAAAATGCTAACCTTCATAGCTGCGAAGAAACTCAATATAATTAAGCCTCTTATTACAAGGTTTGACTGATGTAATGAAGGCACAATAATGACGCCTTCAAAGCTGTTGTTGCATTCATTGTAATTTTATTTTTTATGGTAATCTCCCAATCATCTCATGTTACAGCCTTGGGTGAACCATCAACCATGTTGGTACGACGCTAAGAATCCCAAATCCATTTTAAGTTATTTCTAAATATTAGAAACGTTCCATACTCGGACTAAATCAGGTACCCTGAGTTCAAATCTAACATTCTTGAGCTTAATATGGCCAGTTAGTGCCCTCACTCAACATGGTGAAGGTTACAACGTGGGTGCTGGTTCACCCTGGCCCACAGTCGTCACAAAGATCTAAGCAAATACTGTTTAAAATTTTCCCAACTTGATGATTTTACCACCTCAGAAGGGTCCCCACGAAACCAATAAGCTTTCACACTCATGATCCTGACCAACACCATATCCTGGGCTATATAAGAAACCCATCCCCCAGCAAGAACTCAGCAACAATTTTTGCGTCAAGATAGTCCTTCAGGTCGTCAAGATTTCATTAAATTCAGGAGGGTAGATAGAGAGAGTGTTGGTTCTCTGCTACATGTGTACAGTCTCTTCTCTTACAAACATGATTATTGCGGTAGCTACTACGATTATCTTTACGGTTAATTAGTGTTGTTGTAGCAGAAAAAACTTGGGTCTCTAGTTTAATCAATTGATTCAAGCTGAACATAAATTAGCAGTCGGGTCCTGGAGTCCTCTCACAGAAAGTATGCAATTTAGGCTTCTCATGCACTGGTGCGGAGGTGTGTATATACTGGTTCAACATAGAAGTAATTAGAAGTGCTAGGCCATTGTTTGGCTCCCCATTACTGTATAATTTTCAAAGTTGAAAGTTTAAATTGTTGGGAGTTGAGGAACTAGCTGAGACTAACAATGAAGATAATGGTGGCTTCTTTTGGAGAAGAATACAAAGGCCCAATCAGACACCTATAAGTACAGAGATGCATGCCTGACTGTCAGCATGCCGTAGTCTATTAATTTAGCATCCTGACTTCGTTGCTCCTCCTTTAAAGTGTACTTCTCGGTCCTGTTCTTAACACCTCCGAAGGTCCCCACCAAACCAATAAGCTTTCACACTCATGATGCTGATCAGCAACGTATCCTAGATATATGAGAATCCGATCCTGAAAGAAGAACTCAGCAGCAGTTTTTGTGTGAAGATGGTCCTTCATGTCGTCGAAATTTCATCAAAATCAGGAGGGTAGATAGAGAGAGTGTCGGGGATCTGGGGTCATGTGCTAAGGGATTGAGTTTCTAGTTGCTGAGGACTTCTGAGAGTTTGGTTCAAATAACGTTTCTAGTCGATTGCGGGTTCTGCAAGGACTACTTGTTCTGGATATACAACCTGATCTGTACGTTGTGCATGAGAGAGTGACGCCTTTTGAAGGTCAAGCAGGATGGCTACTACTAGTGAACAAAGGACACTTTGGGACGTCGCAGCAGATGGTAGCGAAGAGGAGATGCGGAAGTTCTTGTCGGACCGATCGCAAGTGAAGGTGAACGAAGTGGGAATTTTGAAGTTCACCCCCCTCCACGCAGCACTACAGTGGAATCGAGACATGGGAGTTGCTAAGGTACAACCCACATTGACTAATACATGCATACAAAACTAAAGAATTCTGGCTTGTTTGTGTCCTGACTTAAAGTAGTCATAGGTAACATGATACATTTTTCTTTTCCAACGTGGTATATGTATAAATGAACACTCCCAAATAGTACTGATTTCGTGACTTTTTGTGACTTTGTATGAAGGCCCTGTTGACGTATCCTGGGATTGGCGTGAATTCCTGCGATTATTTCAAGCGAACACCACTGCACGTAGCATCATGTAAGGACGCGAGGTTGGAGTTGGTCAAGTTGTTGCTTCAAAACTCCAATACAAAGGTGATTGCTACTGCAGACTTTGACATGACTCCTCTCCATATGGCGGCAAGGTTCGCTTGCCCAAAGGTTGTGGAGCTTCTTTTGGAGAACGAAGGATTGCGGATTGATGCCAAAACCGTCGATGGGTTCACAGCTCTCCATCTAGTAGCGGAAGGCCATGTCGAGAGTTCCGACATACAATCACGACCACATGAAGACAGGTGCAAGGTGGTGCGGATGCTTCTTGAAGCAGAAAAGCAACGAAGATTATCGGGTGTTGACTGCCATTTGGACGAAAGAGATAACCTCCACAGGTTCCCTATTCACTATGGAGTGGAATGCAACAGTGTGGAAGTAGTGGAGGAATTACTCAAATGGGAGGTCGCTCAGATAAATGCCCAGATAAATGCCCAAGACATTTTCGGACTCACGCCCTTACACTTGGCTCTCCGATCGAAAGCTGATAATCGAGAAGCAATAGTGGCCTTGCTGCTCAATGTGCAAAAGATTGATGTACGCATCAGATCGGTGACGCCATCATCAAATGAGCAACATCACTTGAAGATGTCGGGTTCTCGGAGCACTTTGTTCCTTCCATTTCGACCACTGGAACAAGAAAGTACCGACAATTTCACGGCACTACACTTTGCAGCACGGGTGGGATCAGCACAAATTGTTAGTTCACTTTTACAAATGCGAGGAATGGAAGTCAATGTCCAAGATGATAGAAGTTTTACACCTTTGGACCTTGCCATAGAGAAAGGACATGTTGAAGTAGTCGAGTTGTTGTTGGAGTACACTTCTACGTCAGACCTTGGGAGAAAACACGACTGTAGTGGAAACACACCACTACACATTGCTACCAAGAATGGGCATGTAGAGCTAACAAACTTGTTATTAGAACATGCCAACAAATTGCACTTCAACAAGGAGAACGCAGATCAAAACGGAGCACACCTCAACAATGAGGAAGGGCATGTGGACGAAGTGAAAGGTGTGTTGGAGCACTCTGAATCATACATCAAGGAGAAGAACAATGATGGAAACACACCACTACACCTTGCCATAGAGGAAGGGCATGCGAAGGTGGTGCAATTTTTGTTGAAATATTGTAACCCATTGGACCTTGAAGTGGAGAATGTTGCCGGACAAACACCACTACACCTCGCTACTCTAAGAGGGCATGATGAGGTAGTTAAGGTGTGGTTGGAGCATGCAGAATTGAACCTCGAGGTGAAAAACAAGGATGGAAACACACCGCTACACCTTGCTAGTCTAGGAGGGCATGTTAAGGTGGTGAACATCATGTTGGAACATCGCACAAAACTTGATTTCTTTAGCAAGACCAAGGATGGGAATACAATATTCCATTTGGCTACTAAGGGAGGCCATGTGGAGGTGGTAAAGGTGTTTATGGAAGATTCTGATGTTAAATACCTTTTGAATTATCATAATGACTATTGGAATACACCATTGCACCTTGCTAGTGAAGAAGGGCATGTGAATGTGGTGAACACATTGTTGGAGATTGCAGGAAATAAATTGAAGTTGAATAAAACAAACAAGGATGAAAACACACCATTACACCTGGCCGCTAAAGGAGGGCATGTAAATGTGGTGAATACATTGTTGGAGTTTACAGGAAATAAATTGAACTTGAATGAGAAGAATGAGGATGGAAATACACCATTACACTTGGCTGTTGAAGGAGGGCATGTAAATGTGGTGAATACATTGTTGGAGTTTACAGGAAATAAATTGAACTTGAATGAGAAGAATGAGGATGGAAATACACCATTACACTTGGCTGTTGAAGGAGGGCATGATAATGTAGTGACCAAGTTGTTGGAGTTAGTCACTACTAAAAAAAATATTGGTTTGGATTCCAAAGCAACGAACAATGTTCAAAAGGGTGCCAATAAGTTGAACCTCAATGCAAGCAATGAGGAGGAGAATACCCCATTGCACCTTGCTGCAAAGGAAGGGCATGTTAAGATAGTGGATGCCATGTTGCAGTTTGCTGGAGAATTGACCATCAATGCAAACAACATTCGTGGAAACACCCCTCTACATCTTGCTGCCATACATGGGCATGTTGATGTAGTGAAGAAGTTGGTGGAGCCTAAATTCGAAGTGGACCTCAACAATAGATATAGACAAGGGCAGACACCACTGCACTTTGCCACAATAAAGTGCTACCCAGATGTGGTGAAGGTTTTATGTGAAACAGAGCAACGTTTGAGGGCAAACTTAGAAGATGGGAGAGGAAAAACTTGTTTACAATATGCCAAAGAACATCACCAAACTTGCAACACCAAATTGAAAAAACATTTTGACATCAAAGACATCTTGGACAAACAATGCAATAAGAAACTTGACGAAATAGCAAACATACTTATGGAACGTTCTGATGTGAAAGACTTTTTGGAGAGACAATACAGAGATCGACAAGTTTTCATTGATGCTGCAAATGCACTTCTTGTTGGGGGTGCACTCATAGCTGGCATTACATTTGCTAGTTGGTTGCAGCCACCATTGGGCTACACAACCTACTATCAATTTCCACAATCTTCTCCTGGAACCCCACCTACCACATTTGAGTCATTTGCTGCTTTAGAATTGCACTATATTCTTCGTTTATTTTGGGTGTTCAACACCTTGTCCTTTTTCTTTGCCATTGCTACTGTGATTTCAGGAGCAAAAGCTGCTTTCCCTGACTTGGATGCTATTTTCATCGCAGAAGCATTACATTCTGTGCGTAAGGAATTACAATTCACATCAACATTATTAGTTTGTTCTGTAGTAACAGTATTAGGATCATTTGTGTGTGCGGGTTTTGTTGTGTTACCACCTATTCATAGGGACACAAAGAACATGAAAATTTCTGTAGCAATAGGGTTGATAGTTTGTAGTTGGACGATATTCAAATTCTTGGTTAAGTTGAAACAAACAATGGTGAAAATCATGTTTTCATCCCCAAGAGGAGGAGAATGTGGAGATGAAGACACCGAGGATAAAAGTTTGTGGGCGTTGTTGTCAACATTTATGCAAGGAGGAGGGGACAAAGATGATGCAATGGAAGAAGAAGCACCACACACATGGCTTAACACCAAGACTGGTAGTAAGCATTTCGTGGTCACCCCAATGAAATTGTCTTGGCAACGTGTCGAGTACATGATGGATGGAGGGAGCGAGAGGCCTATGGGTGTTATTCAAGGGAATCGACCAGCAATGTGCCATCATGAAACATTGTCTTACGATTTTGAAATGACCATCATCGATAATGATGATGGTGGTGGTGTTGCCATTGGATTTACGAATGAAAATTTCAAGAAAGATCAATTTCTTGGATGGGGACTCAATACATATGGCTACCATAGTGATGATGGTGAACTTTATTACAATATTGATGAGTTGAAAAAGGTCGAAAACAATTTAGACACAACTTTCACCAAGGGGGATGTTGTGGGTGCAGGGATTAATTATTCAGAACAAAAGGTTTATTTCAAGAAGAACAAAAAAATAGTGGGTAAAATCCCTTACAAGTTGGAAAACACCTTGTATCCCACCATTGGCTTTTGGGGCAAGAATGTTACTGTGGATGTAAATTTCAGCCCAAAAAATGATTTAGATGTAAATCATGATATATCACATTCCAACCCTCAACCACCAAAAACATGGTGGTTGTGGCATAAATAAGCATGTCCACCAGGTGAAAGCACACTATGGTGGTATATTTCAATTTAAAATTTTTTTTTTTTTTTTTGGGTACATTTTGTATTATTTTGGGGTTAAATATTCTTTCATTTCATCTAGCATTTTGAAAAACATATAAAATGAATTTCTAAAACAAAATCTTTAACACAATTCTTGTTATCTTTCAAATGATAGTGTTTTTTTAACAAACTTTTATGTATTCACACATTTACGCTTGTTTGAATGAAAAGCCTCATTTAGATTTTTTCATGAAATTACATGAGTGGAACTTTTCATATAATATTGAAATGGGACAATGAATTCATATGAAATATATGATTGAGTACTTCATCAAGTTTGGTGATTGTTTGAATGGTTTTTGAAATATATTTGCATTTTGCAATATATTGTGAAGATTGCAATTTTTTCATAAATATTCTTTTTATCATTTAATATCAATTTCAAATTGGGATTTTGTTTGACAATTTTATTTTTAGGTTTTGAACTACCTTATTCCAAGCACAATTTGCAAAAAACTCTTTTTAATATTAACTTGGTAAAAGTTTTAAAAACACATAATTTCAAAGATAATATTTTTAAAAACAATCTTTGACCAGCATAATGTGCTTTCACCCCACCTGTGTTTCCAAAGGCATGTAATTTCGATTCAAATTAACCAACTATAACTCTTCCAAATGAATCTTTATTTATATGTTGTTTGATATGACAAATGCCATCATTCATGTAAATATAAATGAATTTATAAAAAATTAAATAAAATTTTAAATAAAATTCAAATAAGAAAAACTTAAAGTTAATGTATCACTATTAGATCATTACCAATTAAATACATGTGCCTATTTATCCTTGCCCATTGGAGGTGTGAATTTCTTCAATTGCCTAATTATTAATTTTATCTCTATTCAACATTTTCATTTCCACAACATTTCTTCATTATATTTTCATTTTTTTCAAAATTTGTCATAAATCTAACACAATAACCTTAAGCAAAGTTAGTCACAAAAGTTTATTTGTAACGTATGTATTTATTGGGGGATTCCTTACAACAAACACAACAATCATTATTAGGTAGGCATTGAAAATTATGATGGAGCATAAACAAAAACATTTGGAATCAAAAGACTATGATTTAATCAAACCATCTCATGATAAATTTAAAAATATTAAAATGGTTCACCCTATGTTTTTTTCTTGTTTTCATCTAAAGGGTCCAAGCATGATAAAGCGGGCCAAAAAGTACATTTGCCCAAATTCCCAATTTGAAATATGGTAGTTTTCAACATAAACATAAAAAAGTAGATTCAAATTTTTTTTAAAACCTCATTATGGAAGCCTCTATTCTTGCATTGAATTTTGATGATATGAATACAAAATTAAAAAAAATTTAACACTACAAAAATAGGTAACAAGTAGGAATGAAATCAACAAGTTAATATTGTGTTCATTCTTATTTTTACATTAAACATTAAATATATTTTGATTATATTATGAAAAATTCTAAAGTTCACAATATGTTTTGGCTGCCATTGGCTTAAAAATAGAATAAATCCAATATTTAATTTACTTGAAATTAATTTATAGGTTGTGACATCTGCTTGAATTTTGATGAATATATAAAAATGTACTTTAAACATGTGATTTTAAAATATAGTTGCAACAAAATCAAAGAAATCCATATAATTAATCATTGGGGTAAATAATATTTTTAAATTCAATGTACCAAGGCCTATTTGATGGCCATTTTCCATTTATGTTGAAAGGTAATTCTTTGGTCTACTTTACCATGCTTTCACCCTAAATTCATGAAAATGAAATTTGACCCAAACATTTGTATATCATGTCTTTAAAGGCATGAACTAATCACTGCAACAATTAAACCCTTGCATTTTGTCTTTTGATGGTATGAAAATTGGAATGTTTGCATTAACAAAAAAACTATGAAACCAAAAAACCTATATTTAAAAAGTATAATATTAATTTATATTCATATTTGAATGGAAATATGATTTTCATTTTATTTTCTCATTCCAACCAAGTGATGTAAGTGGTTGTGTTTCCCTTATAAATAATTGCTTTCACAACTTCCTAAAAATCAATTCAAAACCCTATAGTGTAGCCCCTCAATTATTATGGATATTCAATTTCAACAAAATGCCATAAATCAAAAAAAAAATTCCAATCATAGATTTTCAACACAAAACCTAAAAAACAAATACAATCCTACATTATCACATAAGCAAACTTGGCCAACCTCAAAATAGATCTAACAACTAATAGTTAACTCATGTATGGGTTCATTATTGGTTAGGTTAATACTTAAATATGATTATTAAAAGTTTCCACCTTTTTTCTTTTTTTTTAAATTTTTTCTCATTTTATCCTTATGTTTATGAATTATTAAAGAAATTTGAAACTAAATAGAATCAATTGAAGAATGGGCTTCAAGCAAAGCAAAGTCATTTCATGGGCCAAATGGAATAACTAGAATTAATGCACAATTCAAAGTTTGTTCATGTAGTATTGTTTTGATTGTAAAATGTGAAGATATGCCATTATCATTTTAAAAAAATAACAATTACTTATTAATGTTTGCAAAATTAAAATTAAAACCTTTCACATTACAAGAAATTTTCAAATTAATGACTACATCAATGACTAATTTTTAGTTGTAAATGACATGCAATTTGTTACAATGTTTAGTTGCCTTGGACAAGTTGCATAAAATTTCAATCGAAAAAGAAATACGTGGCACTCCGTTGAAAAGACAATTGCATTATGATGTGACTAACACCAACTTTTCATCCATCCAACATGGCATAATTATTTGTGATTATTTTTTATGACTAAATGTGTAGTCACATATGCCTATGTGGCATGACCATTTACAACTAGATTTATGATTAAAATGAATAATCACATATAACAAAAAATTAAGATGCCTAAATGTGGCAATAAATAATAATTTAAGTTTATATAATAACAAATAGTATAATCATAACAACTACCTAGTCTAGGCTAAACTAAGTTACGATATGCAACTATCCTAATGTAGGCTATGTTAAAATATGCAACCTAACATACGCTAAGTAGATAGATAGATAGCTAGCTAGCTAGCTAGTTAGGTTTAGGATAGATACGTGGCTATGAATAGGTTTAGGTAGGTAAGTTAATCTTAAATTTATTTCATTGGTAAAAAATTTCTTGATTGGTTCATCCCATATGGTTCATACATTTGAATATTTAAAGTGCAAACCATGAGTAGTTCATTCTTGCACCTACCTATATATTTTACAAAATTGAATTTGTTAACAAGGGCAAAAGTAGATTACATTGTCCATTTTTTGCACACCACAAAACAAAAATCCAATACCTCTTATTATGGCAATGTTTCCTAACTCCAATTAATAAATAAAATTATAAAAAAGGACTCATATTTATAATATACATTGTTATAGGAAGCTAATAGCAAAAAGTAAAAACCAAATGACCAACTTCATCTGTAGTCTTCCAATGACAAAAAACTTCAATTTGGTTACAACATGGGAAAGATATTGGAAAATGTTGTGTGTAAGCTTGTGTTATGCAACCATCCAATTTGCAACTATATGTGATTCATCTTCATTTACAACTATGTTTTGTCATTTTTACAACTAGTCATCATTCATTTCAATCTATTATATTTCTTATGATTATGGTGTAACCAATTTACAACTATTAAGTTTTACATCCTTCCGTGTTGACCAACTTTTGAGCTTTTCATCCAAGAAAAGCACTAAAAGAAAAATCATGTTTTGCAACTTGTCTTTGGCAATTAAAATTACCTTTTGCAATTATTTTGCAACCCTATGCCTCTCTATTTCATTAGTTGTAAAAGTAATCACAACTTGGTTACTTCTATGTGATGTACATATACCTTTGATGTATATTAAAGTGTTTTGGAATATATTAAGGGTATATTTATATATTATGAATTTAATTATCTCATATTTAAGGCATATTAAATATATAAACTACATATATTATGGCCATGTAAGCTAAGTAAATTGCAAAATAAATAATTAAATAATTAGGTAGGCAAAACTACCTACTATATTTAATACAAATAATAGTTATTATTAGTTACAAGTAAATTAGTATCAATATTTATAATTAATAATTAATATAATTAACTATTTAATCATTTATTTTTAAATTAAAACTAGCATAAACTATGTTGTTAATAATACAAATTAATTATTAATTATTAAAATAACAATTATAAATAAATAATAATAATATAACCTATTATTAATATTTATTATTTATAATTACATTAAAGTAAAATTAATTACTGAAACTCACTATTATCAAATCATTTATTATTTTATTTAATAATTTAAATAATTTATGTTACTACTAGTTATTGCCTAATAATTAATCAGTTATAGTCAGTAAGTTAAATAGTTAGTTATTTAATTACTTATTAGATATATAATTTATAAAATTGAAAAAAAAGACAAAAGCTTTGGAACAAATTTTTGAGTTGGAACTTTGTTGCAACTAAAATTTTTATCCTATATGTTTTGTCTTCAATTTCCATCTTGTAAAAGTATATATATAAGGAAGGTGTTTTGCCTTACATTTGTATAGTGAAAACATGTGTAATTTGGGATGAGCTAATAAAACATGCTTAACCCTAAGGGCTAAACTTTAAATAAAAAATTTACATATTCACTTCTTAAATTACTTACCCACCTACCTACTTAGTCGAATTTACCAACCCATCTAATCCTACCTACTTATAGCCTTCCTACCTATATACTTATTTAATTTTACATACTACATATATACATACATATTTAAATATTGATTTAAACTTATTTAACCAAAATTTCATTAACATGCCACGTGGAAATTTTTCATTTTACCACGTGGCATGATCTAACACCATGTAAAATAGATGATGAAGATTCCCTATGTATTTTTAAAACATAATTAAAAGAAAAATTATTATGTGGCCACTTTGTAATGGGTTATAACATAATTGCATATAATGGTGAATAGTTGCAAACTTTATATGTATGTTCAACAAATGAAGGTGTATATGTTGACTATATATATGATCCTTGTGGATTGTGATGACATCATGCTAGGTCATCATTTACAATAAGATGTTGCATGGGATTTCATTTATGCAATTAATGAAAATTTTGTTGTACATGTTGGTTGCAACTTATTTTTAGTTGCAAATTAAAACTTCTCTTCTTATGTACCTAGCTTAAATAATTAATTATTTAAATGTACCTAACATAATTAATTAATTCAAAAAAATATGACATCTTCACACCATAAAATGTTTTAAATTTAGCCTACCTATCTACTGTGTATCTACTACCTATCTTACTTATTAACTACAATTTAACCTATCTAATTAATTAAATAATAAAAAAACATTATCTCATATCAACACAATAAAAATTTTACTACATACATAGTCCACTTAGATACTAGTTACTACCTATCCTAATTATTAATTATTATATGTAAACTACTACTTCACCTATTTAATTAATTGATTACCTTACTACCTACTACCTAGCCTATTTTATTAATTAATTACATGGCCAAATGCACTAGACTGATGAATTTTATGTGGAATTTGCAGTAGTTTAACATCCTAAACAACCATCATTAGACCCAACATTTTTTTTCTTGGTTTTATATATATAACCCCTAGTTAAATTAAACTTTAAAAATTGTTAGTGTAATGTTTTTTCGAGATTTTCAATAGTTAGAATTTGACTGAGATTTTTCTTAAATCACTCGACTTTTATACATGATTCAAATAGGTAACTAGAAATATAAAAAGATGTTTAAGAAAATTTATTTTCATTTTGTCTTCTAGATAAATTTGACTAAATCATTTTGTGGATCATGGCATTTCGGCTCCAACACAAAAAATAATAACTTGAAACAAAAAACACTTTTAAGTAATGTGTAAAAACCCTATCCAACTCATATGGAAACTACAAATGAATTGTTTAAATTCATTAAAAAATATTATGAAAAAAATTTCAAAACCCTAATCCAACAATTCCAATTTAATGTTTTAAAAAGAAACATGTTCACACATACACAAAACCCTATTATGCTAGAAATTGCAAATAAAATCCATTTCTACCATTTTAATTGGTCCTATGAAAATTTCACAAACCTACCAAACCCTATTACACATCTAACACAATTCATTCAAGAAAACTAAGGGGAAAAAATTAGGCCACTAAATCTTGCAATTTCATTTGCCAATTTATATTTTTTTCACATTTAATTACATGTATATTAAACTAGGATTTATGTTCACAATTCAAGTTGAATAAGATGTCATGTAGTGTTTAATGGCCCATGAACCACATCATGAGTCGTAAAAACTACATTCTTATCTATTTTTGGATGTCACAAAAAAAGATGATATAAGTGCATTTTTCATCTTCATTTTCATCCAAACCAATATTAGTTCTAAATCATAGTTGCATATGCAACTTCAAATAACTTTGTAGTCAAATATGCAATTCCAACTCATTTTTAGATAGTCACATTGGTAGTCAAAAAAAATGGTCGATTTGGACACAAGTTGCAAACAAATGGGTTGGAATAGACATGATTCGAGCTTGTAGTGTCATGTCAAGAATGGCACATGACAACTCAAAAATGCAATAAGAATTTGGTGACCTTCAAGGTTGAATTATGATAGTTTTACCAAACTTTTTCATGGATGTTCAAATACCAAAGTCACCACATAGAGGCTAGGAAGGTATAAGAAATAGGAATGCATCAAACTTCAAATTGAAAGGAATTATTTTGTAGCACTCCTCTAGCTATCTCAAATAGAAACTTATGCAAAAGATTATACAATGCCTTCTAGGCATATTCACAATTAAGGTACCACTTTTTCACCACAAGACTCAAGGAGTTTGTTTTTGCTATCTTCCAAATATCAAATCTAAATGGAATAAATTTAAGTGAGAGATATTAGATAATTCACATAATGATAATTTTCATGGTGGTGGTGATTTATCACATGCGTATGTAATTATGCACAATAGTTTGGTAAAAAAAAATGCAAAAATGAATACATAAGTTTTTATATACAACTTCACATGTTTTCTTGCGTGAAAATTTCCTACACATTTTGCCGACACTTGGAGCCACAAATTCTAAACCTAGTGAATACAAAAAATCAACCAAATGGGAAAAAGAATCATTTTCCTTATTGTTTTTCTAGAATGAATTTTGTAGCCTTCAAAAAAATTATATCATATATTGTTTAGTCAAATGCATTATATGGATGTATGCATTATTTATCCATGAAAGAAAATTGAAGTCAATTACATTGTTTAATACATTCCTTTTGATTATTTTAAAATGAAAATTCATTATAACAAAAGATGTCTTTGTATGCCAAGTGATTTCACTAGATTTTGAGTGAATTCACTAGCTTTAGTAAACAAGGACTACTTGGAAAGTAGTGAATTCACTGGTTTAATGAACAGGGACTAGTGAACTACACACACATTTTGTAGTAATGATTATAGTTAAAACAAGGATTCAAATTACTTAAAAGGACTCAAAAGGGCATTTATATTATATTCAATTTATTCTTAATTTTTTTAATAGATTAACATGACATCATTCTAGTTATAATCATATACCAATCCCCTATAATCATGAAATAATAAATGTAATAAAAATCCAAAAAAGTCCTTTGTAGTCTTTTTTCCATTAAACCGCCCTTTTGGGTACCCTGATTATAAATATGCCCTTTTATTTCTTACTAAGTAGGCTATTTTGCACCTTTGGTGACCTTATGGTTTCATTACCTCCATTTTCAAATTTTACTTTTTCAAGAATTGACTCCATGTTCTCTTGGATTGTTGTGCCTTTAAATAATCTTCTTCAACTCCTATGAGACGCAATATTCCAATTCAATTCCACAACTCTCTTGATTGGGATTCTTTCACCTAAAAGTTGTTAAGCTCACTTAAAAAGATGCCACTCTAAAATTGCAAATTACAAAAAACTCAATCTTTGAAGATGAAATGGATCCTTTTAGGTGTGTAAAATGTTTATCTTTCAAATCAAACTAAACTCAACAAGAAAAATAAGTTCACTATAATATGTATCAACAATGGATTAATGCACTATCTTTTGTAGTCCACAAACATAGAATTTGCATGACAGCCATGGAAACATGTTATGTAAAGGTGGTTACTTATGTAATCATATGACCATGAATAGTAGAAGATTGAAATACCCTTGCCTTCTGACTTCAAACTCTATGACATTGTGCATGCCAATGGGAAAGATGCAAAATGAAAGCTTGTTTGGACATGATTTGTAGATAACGATGATGACCAAAACAAATAATCTTCCTACCAAAAAAACATTTCATGGAGGTAGTAAACAAATAATTTGTTGCTTTTTAATTACCCACTTGGTTTGGTTTAAGGCCTTTGGGTCAAAACACACTCAAAGGAGCCATCAACATTATTTTATAACTGGTGACGCGCTCCCAAGTCACGGGGTGAGACTAAGTTGAAGGTCTCACAAAGTCAAGTTGCGGAATCAAGACTTGGTAGCACGCTCCCGACTTCCAACTCTAGAAAGGGGTAGAGGGTCGAGTTGGGAGCCCCGGGATTAGACTAGGAAGAGATCAAGC
>Ga0209208_10005186_pt1 | contig 18211 bp, 18 predicted proteins | sample S1TSphfallax_3_FD_187694 | JGI IMG/M metagenome (GOLD analysis project Ga0209208, IMG submission 187694) | Host-associated microbial communities from peat moss isolated from Minnesota, USA - S1T2_Fd - Sphagnum fallax MG (SPAdes) (version 2) | ecosystem: Host-associated > Plants > Peat moss >... | reverse complement strand
AAAATCGGTTTCTACATATTTAGTATAATAAAAACTTTTTTTTTTTGTATTTTTGTTTGCTTGGATGCAAGTTTGAAGTTTGGAGAAAGAAATCAACCCTCATTCTCTTTCAAGTATGGTTTTTTTTCATTATTATAATTTTTTTTCTCTCTTTGTTTTGTTTTTTGTTTTTTGTAATTTTTTTTCTTTATTCTTTTAAAATTATTTTATTATATTTCCATTTCCTTGTTTCATTTGTTTCCATTCCTTTTTTATAAATTTTCCATTTATGTTTGTTTCATGTTCTTGTTTTTTTCTATTTTCATTTTCATTTTTAAAATTTTCTGGTTTTTATAATATTTAATATAATAATAAAAAGTGTTTCCTTTTAACTTTTGTATTTTTGTTTGATTGGATGTATGTTTCTAGTTTGGAAAAAGAAGGCAAACCTCATTCTTTTTCAAGTATGCTTTTTTTTCATTCCTATAAGTTTTTCTTTTCTCTTTATTTTGCTCTTTGTTTTGTTTCTTATTTGTTGTCATCTCTTTTTTTTCCTTTTTTCTTTTAAAAATATTTTTATGTGTTTCTTTTTTGTTTGTTTCATGTTTTAATCCTTTTTAAAAAAATTATCTGATTTTTAAAGTGTTTTTTTTAATTTCTAGTTTTAAGTGTTTTTTTATTTAGTAAATTTTGGTTTTTTCCCTGTTTTTTATTTTATATTTTTTTCTGTTTTTTTTTCTTTTTTGGTTACAACTTTGTTTCATTTCATTTTCTTTTTAATAACTTGTCTTCTTCTTTTTTAATTAAAATTTTCTTGCGTTGTTTTTTTCTTTTTTTTTCTCTTGTTTCTCAAATTCTTTTTCAACTATTTTTCGTTTTTTCCATTTTTTTTAAAAAAATTGCAGATTGCAAGACTATAGGAACTTTATGAGTTTTTCAGCCTTCACATTGTAAAGGATCATTATTTATTTTTCTTTTGATTTATCATAGTCATTTTTTGATATGGGAGGATTGAGAAGTGAGTGCTCTATGTTTTGTCAATGTTTGCATGCACATGCACTTTAGACTTTAGGATTTCTTTTCAAACCTTTTGTAAACTTGTTTAAATCCAAGTTGTTGATATCCATAACTAATATCCAATTGATAAATAACAACAAATATCTAGTAGATTGATATCTTGTTTGGATAAAAAAATGATGAATGTGATATTTTGAATTTAAAATATGATATCTAACCTAGATATTTAAATTGGAAAAAATAAAATTGTTATAATATCTGGTTTGGATATATAATTTTGATTAGATATTTTTATTTAACAAATATAAAAAAGATGATATTTTCCCAACATTGGTATGCACCCATTTACCAAGAGTTAATAAACAAGCCAAGAGGTGATGAGGTGAAGATGCAATTATCATGAATGGAGAACAAGGTGATCTATAGGATTGGGTAGGAAGTGATGTCTACCAAGTAGAAATGTTCATCCTAGGTCTTATACACCACAAGCACATAGTCCATGGAGTTTGTGAAGGCATGCTTCCCATGTGTCATTAAGCAAGATGTAATAGATGTTCCCATTGTGCTCCTTCTCGAAATTGGGTCTATGGGTATGATATTTGTGGTTTTACATTGTGTCTTTCAAATCTTTGTGGTTGAAAATCTTCCCATTCACATGCCACCATTTCCACACCTGAAATCAAAGGAATCCCACAACAAACATGTCAAATGGCCAAGTTCACCGACCCAATGTTTTTATGGCAAATTTCAAAACCCAAAAAATTGCCACCATCATCTTTTCACACTTTTAAAAAAAACCCTTAAATTTTCTCGTTTAATCCACATGCTATGTCCACAATTTGAAAACAAAAAACCCATTTCAATTTAAATAGTCTAAACATTTCCACCAAATAAACCAGTTCACCTAATGTGAAATTGGTATTAATAAGATAAAACTTGCAACTTGGATCTAATGCGACAATCCTTATCATTGTGGGGGCATGGCCCAACAATTGAACTGATTCAACTCCACACATGGCATTGGACGAAAATAAAATAAAAATTGAAACAATACAAATATATTGAATTGTCAAATTCAATTAAAGAAATGGGATGCAAATTGATGGAAAAGGTGTTGAAAATTTTCTCACAAATAAGTGTTGGGGAAAAAAGTACTTTAAATAGGAAAATTTGAAAACATACCTTCCATGTTTCTTTACTTGGGATTCATGGTTGGAATTTGGTAAAACCCTATAGTCATCCTACCTAAACTAGTTGTGATGATCACTAAAATTGGCAACACGTGGTGGTTAACATGGTGAAGCCCGAATGGATTTTTCAATTATGCTATAATTGTTTCTATAATGGATTCCATATGACCATAAAATGTAGGGATACCGAACTTTGGTTTGTTTTTGAGTGCATCACAATGTTTCTATTAATGTTGGTACCTATTTTCAGATTTAGGCAAGTTCAAGTTTAGGTTATAAGTCAAGTTCTATGGCCTAGAGGTTTTAAGTTCTCGTTAGATTTTACAATGTGAGGCTGATTGTAATTTGCTAATGGTTTTTAACCACATGTTTTCCTTTTAAGCAAATGTGACAAAAATAACAAAATTTCCATGGCACAAAACTTCTTGAATTTAAAATGCAAGATTTTAAACTTATACTTCCACTTCACAAGTAGGTTCATCTATATTTATTGTTATCTTTGTTGGTTTTTTGTGTGTTGCGGTAGGATGGTTCCTAGGCATATCCATGTAGTATTTTATTTTTGGATGTTCATTATCAAAAAATCATCTCTAGATTCAATATGCTCTAATGTAATTACTATATTAAATAGCTTTTCAATTGCAACAATTTCCCTCCATTGTTGACTATCATCAATTGTTTCATATGAGTTGTCATCTTCATTTAAAGTTTTAAAAGAACACCATCCATGTGTTTTTTTTTGCATTGCCATACATGTTATTGATTTGCATTTTTTGATGTATTCATCTTTGATTCTTCTTTCACCCCTTGAATATGTAAAACCTTGGTAGAACACCTCCCCCAACATTTATGGCATAATTTTTAATCAACCATTCCATGGACTTGGGAATGATGTTGTTAACATATTGTGGACCTCTCTTTGTTAAAAATTTTAAAATTATATTGAACTACAATTAAAAGGCAATCACTAACCACCATGGAAAGGCTTGTGAATTTAAAATAATAATTCAACTTTCATTAGTCATCATTCATGGAATATGAGCCATTGCATGAATATAGTGCTAAAAGTTGAAGAATCATGTGACCAAAAAGAAAAGCCCTTTATTCATGGAATATGAGCCAAATGACTAAAATGCTTTCAATGATGTATATAATCACTCATTGTCAATGCAATATGGCCAAAGGAAAATGATGTGTATTGGCAATATAGGAATTTCACTTTTTTTTTGGCTTTTAATTTTCTTTTTAAATTCCTTTTTCATAAGGAGGTGTCACCAAATATTTGTTTACACATCCATTTTAACATTTTAAAATAAATGAAAATTACACAAGATTATCCATTTTTAAAAAAATTATGCACATTAAAAGAACATCACTTTATAACAGGATTGGGACCATAAAAATATGAAATTTATGAACTATGATAACAAGGAATGCAAGCCTAGCATGCTATTGTTCATAATTTTAGATACCCTTTAATTCTAGTGACAAGAATTTTTGAGGAATCAATATATTTCAAAGACAATTCATACCTACTTCATTTCCGAGCCTCACTACCTCACTCCTTTCCTTACACCATAGCATGGATATGAAAAGGAAAATTAATGTGTGCATTTTCATGTCAATGATATTTATATAATTCAAATTAAATTTGATAGTGACATAAATAATGACGAATTACTTAGAAACCATATGGGAACACAAGAAGCGAAAAAATAAAGTTGATTGTCATTGGTAGTGCACACAACATGAAACCCAAATTGGTTTAATGACAACCAATTATACTACTAGTTTTGATGCAATACAATGAATGCTAGAAAGGCACAATGGATGATGGTTTTTAGAGTCCAAGCTATAACATAAAACCTTTTGAAAAAGCCTTTTACTAACCAATATTCTATACTAGCCATTCCTTGATATGTTGATATCCATCAAAATGAACAAAATTGGATGAAATGGTTTTTAAATACAATACTAAAATAGACATAAGTTTGGAAAGATATGTGAACAATAACATTTTGCAATCATTTGGTTGGAACATGTTCATCTCATTTTATTTTTTCATGAATAAGCATAAAATTTACAAAGAAGAGGTGAAACATGAAAGTTCCTTGCATAATGGTTCATACATAGTTTGCCCCTTGTAGCCTCATCATTGAACTTTTTGTTTAAACATTTGATTTTTTGGGATGCAAAACTTTCAATTCAATTTCTTTCTCAAATTCAAAACAATTTGATGTTCTTAAATGATCTTTTATTCAGCCCCAACTTATGCAATTACCCTTAAAACCATTCAACCCAACATCATATTGGTCTTACCATCAGATGATTTCCAAATTCCTCCATTTCAAAAACATTTGCATTAACATTTTTTTCGTCCATGTAATGATCTAATTATCATTTGGCATGTGGATTCCATTTTAGAATGTTTGGACCAACACACTTTTTATCCAATTAATCATCTCATTATCATTGAGCATATGGATTCCATTCCAAAACGTTTGCACAAACACACTCTTTGTTCAAATAACAATTTAATTCTCATCTTTGCACACATGCATCCTCGACTCTTTGCATTACATTAAAGAATTAGGACATAGTTGTTTGATCTGTACTCCAACTTGGCAACAACAATGAAAGCCACTCCAAAACTTGTTTGCACCAACACAAGTTTTGTCAAGTTGTAACATGTATGATCATTATCATATCATCATTAGTTTGCCTTGGGGATAAAGAATTGGGATTGTAATTGTTACAACATTAATCCAACTTTGACATCACATATTGAACATCTTAAAACCCATTCCTAAATTTTAGGAACACTACAATATGATTGTTTTAAACTTGGGTCAGACCTGTGATTGTAAGGAGCTTGATTAAGGGTGAAAAGGCATTTTGTACAAGAAGCAAAAGAATGGGGCATCCCCACTTATCTTGCTTGCTTGCATTTGCATTTGCATATCTGAACAGCCACACCCCTTCTCTAGTCTCTTCCTCCTCCCCCTCCCTCACACTCCCAATCTTTCTCTTGCAGAGAGTATTATTGGTTACTTTCTCTTCCTTTCCTTCAAAAGCATCCATCAATTGACCCACCAGCAGCTTAGCAGCTCTTTCTCTTGAATCTGTCTTGAAAAACACAAGATTTAACAGTTTATCCCATTCACCAGAGAGGTGTAGAGAGAGAGAGAGAGAGAGAGAGAGAGAGAGAGAGATTTGGGTTCTCCACCAACTTGCCAACATTTTGACTCTGAGTTCATCACTTTGAATCCATATTTTTACTGAGTGCTACAAATTTTCAGTCACTGGAATTAAACCAATCAAGAGATCAGAAAAAATGTCAGCCTACTGGGGCAAGTATGCAGGTAAATTAGTTATCATAACTTTGGTGTTTTCAAGCTTTTTCTTCTTCAATCAAGAGACTATAAAAAAATCTTACTCAACAAGCTGGGTGTGGGTGAAGGTTGCAGGCAACTGCTAGAAAACTGTGAATTCAAAGGTTTTTTTAAGGGGGGGGGAGGGTCTTCCATCATTTATTGCAATATGATGTGAAGAAAGGATTGGTTGCCTTTCTTTTTGAATTTTGATCAATATACAGACATCACAAGAGGAAAAATCCTTAATCAGAATAATAATAAAGACAGCCATTAAAAAGGCCACAAACTTGTAAAAACTATCCAAAAGTTTTTTGGGCTGAAGAAAATGAATCATGAATGCCAGAAACTGCAAAACTGCAATTCCAGGGGAAAAAAATTGTCATGAATCATGCATGAATGCCACAAACTCTCAAAAAAAATTGGCTGAAGAAAAGGTCATGATGAAATGCCAGAAAGAAACTGTAAAACTACTAAGTTCCAGAAATCTTTGGTGAGAGAGAGAGAGATCCTTCATGCAATTGACTCAGCAGAAAACTTTGAAGAATTTGATAAATCTCCACATACACACTTGTGCTCCATTTGGATTGCTGTTGCTCAGCAATCAATGCACAAAAGATGCCAAATTGCCAGACTTGTCTAGATTGTGTAGTACCTGGGATGGTGGGTGCTTGGTTGCAAAGTGACCTCACTACTGTGTGGGACTGATGATGATGCTCTTGATGATCACGTGCTGCAGATGAGTTGATCAGGACTGCAAAGTATGTGGCCACACCCGGGAAGGGAATTCTGGCAGCAGATGAGAGCACATCTACTATTGGCAAGCGTCTGTCAAGCATCAATGTGGAGAACACTGAGAGCACCCGTCAGGGACTCCGCGAGATGCTCTTCACAGCACCTGGAACACACCCATTCTTGTCAGGTGTGCTCATGTATGAGGAGACACTGTACCAGAAAACAATTGCAGGTAAACCATTTGTGAAGGTACTGGAGGAAGGTGGAGTCATGACAGGCATCAAGGTTGACACTGGTACCATTGAACTTGCTGGTACCAATGGTGAGACCACCACACAAGGCCATGATGGTCTTGCAGGTCGTTGCAAGAAGTACTACGATGCAGGAGCTCGCTTTGCCAAGTGGCGAGCAGTCTTGAAGATTGGGCATACAGAGCCTTCACAGCTGGGAATTGACCAGAATGCACAGGGTCTCGCTCGCTACTCCATCATTTGCCAGGAGAATGGACTTGTGCCCATTGTGGAGCCAGAGATTCTCGTTGATGGTTCACATGACATTCGCAAGTGTGCAGAAGTCACTGAACGTGTCCTTGCAGCTTGTTACAAAGCGCTGAACGATCAACATGTGCTTCTGGAGGGAACTTTGCTGAAGCCTAACATGGTGACACCTGGATCTGATGCTCCCAAGGTCAGTCCAGAGATCATTGCCAAGTTCACAGTGCGTGCTCTTCAGCGTACTACACCACCAGCTGTACCTGGAATAATGTTTCTCAGTGGCGGGCAGAGTGAGGAAGAAGCCACTGTGAACCTCAATGCCATGAATGCTCTTCAGACACTCAAGCCATGGACTCTGAGCTTCAGCTATGGTCGGGCTCTACAGCAGAGTGTACTCAAGACATGGGCTGGGGAGAAGAAAAACTGGGCAAATGCACAAAGAGTGCTGTACAACCGTTGCAAAGCCAACTCAGAAGCATCACTAGGCAGATACAAGGGAGACTCTGGAGGTGATGCTGGCAGTTTGCATGTTGCAAACTACAAATACTAGAAGCATCAATATTTCAAACTTTGCTTATATCATCAGATGACCTGGAGCTTTGTGGACCATTCAGGGCTTGTTCAGAACCATCATAAAACCTACTAGATTCTCAACTGCTTGACAAAGAAACTTGCAAATCTCAATTGCTTTGTGAAGAAACAAACTTTTGCAAATTTCTGGACTCCATAGCATGAGCAATTTCTGTGACTGGCCTGCCCATCATGACTGTATTCCTCCTCCTGGTTTTACATGCCAAGCTCTTTCCATCTCCTTCCAAATAATCTTGATCAACAACATGCTGATCCTCTGGTCTCCTCCTTAAACTGCATTATGAGCTAAACAGGATTGATCACAAATCCACAAAATCTTGAAATCTCCACAACAACTTGAAACAATGAGTGCAGTCATAAACCTTATGAGATTCTGTTCACAAAGTGTCAGACCATCAATGAGGTGTGGTCATAACCTTATGTGAGTCCACTCACAAAGTATCAGACAATTGTCTCCACCTTCGTGACAAAAGAATTGGGCAAATGAGCAATGAACAAACACCAGCAAATTTCATTGATGAGTCCCAGAGAATCAAATGTGTTAAGATCATGCTCAAAAAAAAGGTCAAATCATTCTGTAGGATCGGAACAAATACACTTGCTATGAAACTGATGGAAGAACTGCTGGAATAATGAAGAAACCAAGAGAAGAAAGGTACCAGTGTGACAGCAGAACAGGAAGAAGTCAGGAACCACTTCACAGGTTACCAATGTTGACATGCTCCAAGCTGCTTTGTAGAAGTGTCATCCGGATGCTTGAGTGTTGAACATCACATTAGGGAGTGATAGAAGGTCTATAAACTTGAAACTTCAAAGCTCCAAGTTTAAAATGAATGCTTAAGGACTTGGGAGTGAAAATATATTTATGTGACTACAGAGAAATCTCCACAACTCAGATTGAAAACCACAACTCTACAGCAGCAGCATGCTATAGGTGATTGGATGGTTGCACATCACATCAAACAACATACATGAAAGTATGTTCATCACCCACCTTAGAAGAGAGTATCCAAGGTGAACAAGGACCAGTCGTGCAAAGCTACTTGATGGCATTGCCTTGAAAAAAAAAACACACTAGACTTTGTGGAGGAAGGACCAAGGTGCAAAGAAGGAAAACCCAAAATCACCTTGACTCATATAGTGACTGTGTAGCTCTTGAAAAGACAGCTGATCATCAAGATGATGGTACATTGCTATAAGTGTTCCCAAAGTTTGCCAGAAACTGCACTTCTGGTGGTAATAAGGCTAGCAATGTAAAGCTTGTAAGGGTCTTTGGATTCATTTACATCTGCTGCAGAAGCTCCCCAACAGTTAAGACACACAACTGGTTTAAGATTCCCCTGCACTCTCAAGCTCCTTCCGAAGCTGCACAGAGAAGTCGTCAGTTACGTCGTCATCATCCCAGTCATCTTCCCACTGCTGCTGAACTCCATCTTCCCCTTCCTCCTTATCATCCCAATCTGCTCACCTCTCCCCGTCCCTTCACTTGATCAGAAAGCAGCAAAGGACTGGGAAAAGGACTGAAAGAGGAATAAAGCACGTCCTCCACCAAAACATCTTCTTCACCTTCCAAGCTCTTGAGAAACAGAACCCAAAACATCATCTCCTTCTTCCACCCCTCAGCTCAATTAGAAAGTCTTCTCCCTTTCTTCAAAACCAAAGATTGCACACTCCACCAGTGCAATCAAACTCAGATACTCCCCAAAAAAGCAAGGTTAGCACATCCTTCAACCCTTCCGAACAACAAAACCAAACCCCGACCCAAACAACCATCTGCGAGAACGAGCAATCTCCCACGAAGCCCCAGTGATGAGAGAGATGTTTACCCCCCCCTTACCTTCGTTCTCAAACTCCTCGAATTCATCATCGTCCTCGAAGACGTCAAGCTTGGGATCCTCTGTGCCATCTTTGGGGGCATTCTCTGTGGTGCTTGCCATGTTTCTATCGATCCCCGACAATCCACTCTCTCGCTTCCGGCTCTGGATCTCCGCCTCTCGAAATCTTTGTGTATTTTGCACACTACTCGTGAGTTCTCAAAATCTCTCTCCTCTCTCTCTCTCTCTCCGAACAGTTCTCTTGGAACCCTAAATCTCTCTCTCTCTCTCTCTCGATGCGTACGTGTCCTGAAACCCTAAATATCTCTCTCTCTCTCTCTCTCTCTCTCAACATTGCCATAATAGAGCATAAAATTCCTTCTTTAACAAAGGAGGGAAAATGGATACATTTGACAATTATATCATAAAGGCTCAAAAAACACATTATCAAATATTAAACATCTAGTGTACACATATACAAACACATCATATGTTCACCATAATATGTCATTTATACCTCTCAAAAGATCACACTAAATGAACCTTTCATTGAATGTTTAAAAATACAAACATTTAATGAACTACCCATACACCTAATAGAAATTCTACATGAGAAAGGAAAAGAAAAATATGGAAGGAGGGGGCTTCATGTTTCATAGATAAAAGAATTTGATGACTACCCCACCCACCCACCAAGACAAACATCCAAAAGGGGTTGGATATGGTGTTGCCAAAAAAATTGAATGAGATGGAAAAAAGTTTTCATCCACTCATGGACCATCAAAATTGATCCATCTAGTCCAAACTTGGATGACTAAACACTCAAGATAAAACTTGAGAGTGGTGGCACAAGGTAGTAAATTTTAGGAAGAAAGAAACAAGGAAATGGTTGAATTCTTGAAGAATGATGGCGTCCTAATTTCTCAAAAAAGAATTATGGAAACATCAAGTAAGTGTAAACATTAATTTTGCTACTACCACAAGGCTTAGGAAAAAATAGGATCAACAAGTGTTTTGAAAGCATATGTGAGGCATAGCTTTCCACGGAGCAATATGCAAATTGCTTACTAGTAAAATTCTATCTTTCCAAATTTTGGTGTTAGATAACATAGTGAACATGTAAGTTGCAAAACATTTTTTTGGTGTCAACAACAAGTCTCAACATTTTTCTTGTTGAAGACATAAGATATTCTTGAAGTTTCCTTTGTTTGAAGCATAGTCTGGGGTAGGGTCATCCTTCGGTCTTGTGAGAAAAATATTATTTATGTTAGGCCCTTTTACATAGAAATCAAAAGTAAATGCCAAAAGCCATAACTAGATGGTATGTTAAACTTGGGACATTAGACTGAATTAAGGACAACTTACCATGTGCAAAATGTAAAGTGATAACAAATCTTGTAAATGATTTCCAAAACCTCTGGACAAATGGTCAATTGTTTTGTCAAAGTTAATAAACTTTGATGAAATCACAAAATGTCAAAGTAAATGACTGAAAAAGATTATATATCTCTACTTCTCTTGAAACCCTAAATCCCATTTTAGAAGTATTGTTCACACTTGTATTAGGCAAAATCTACTTGTATAAATATTTGTATTGAAGGGATTGTATTTGTATCATTTACATTAAAGGGGATATTTTGTGACCATATTCCATTTTTTTAGAAGAAATCGTCAATGTTTTTTTCATTTTACCACATTTGGAATTTTTTTTAGTTTGGTAGATTTTTTAAAACATATTTTTGAACTATTTATATAGATTTTAAAAACCTATATTGTCATTTAATACCAAATCTCACATGGGATGTGAGCCAATGAAGTAACATAAAAAATCTAAAAACAATAATATCATTGTTCTTAATGTGTGAATCTAATAATTTTGAATCTTCTTAAGAAGCATAATTACCATTCACATTTTACATCGTGGAAAATCTATTTCAAAACACATATTTTGGCAATTTTTTCCAATTCACATTGCCATTTGCAATTTTACTTTACGATAAATCTACTACCTCATTTTAAAATAGGTTCATTAATAACCATTCACACTTGTCTTATGACAAATCTCTTACCCAATGTGGGAATCAAATAATTTCAAATTTTCTCCAAAAACATAATACCTTTGCATTATGGACAATATGTTTTCCAACACTTGTATTATGGCAAATATATTTGTCAAACTAAAATAGCAAATTTGCTTTGTAATAAATTTACTATTCAAGTTTAAATTTTAAGAAAAGGTCCACTATGAATAATATATTTAATTCTAAACAATAATTTAGATGATGTTTAGGTTTTATATAACATGAATTGAGTTTAGACATAAAATATGCATAAACTACCATGCTTTTGAAATATTTGTGGATTTTGTAGATGTCATTTGCAAGTCTTTAAAAAATCTTTTTTTCTTTGCACATTTATTTTAAAACCCCAAATCAATTTCACATAGTATGTTCACATTTGCATCATGGCAAATCTAAATTTTCCAATGTGTGAATTTGATAGTTTCAAATCTTCTCAATAAACATATTATCATTCACACTCACATTGTAAAAAATATTATCATATTTTTGCAAATATGTTTTTCAAATTGCATTGTCAATTTATAACATGAAAGTGATTTTTTTGAACAATGTTGGAAAGATGGTTAACCTCTTTTTATTGTTCATATTTATAATATTTGTTGATTTTGATCATCTTGTCAATCAACCAAACTTCATATTAGTAGATCTACTAACATGAACAAGGTGATAACTTTGCAATATTAGTTGTGACCCATGTAAGGTTTTAAAATTAAAAACTTATTATCATTTGAATTAACTTAATCCTTTTAATTTATAATGAAAAAGTCAAACTTTTATTAATCCATATAAACCTTACTAAATTTAGTTTAACCAAGGTTTAACTTAAATTAAATTTTGGTCAATTATAAGATCACGAAATTAACAATTTGAATAAAAATAATGAAGACATGTTTATCAAAATATTATGTTTAGAAAGTAATATTACTTTTAATTTAAAATTTTAAATGATTTACGAAAATGTATTGTTAATGAAAATAAAATACACATGAAAGCACTAAAAGGTAACAATTTTTTAATTTTCAAATAAAAATTTAGTAAAACATAATTTTATCTTGAAATTGTCATTTATACATTTGTAATTATTTTTTTCACTTTTACAATCATTTTTTTCTCATTAATTTTTTTATTCAACAATAATTGTCTTATTACAACCATTTTTTAATAATTATTGTGTATCAAACATGTTTTAAAAAGTGAAATGAATAGAAGTTTAATTAAAATGAGTGTTATTGTTTTTAAGTTGATTATATTATATTACAACCACTATTTTGTCCAAAATATTTCAATTTAATAAATAAATAAATAAACGTATTATAACTATTTTATTTTACATCAAACTAAAAAGAGAGAAGAAATACTAGTTTATATCTAAAAAATCAAAACACAACACAAAAATAAAGATGTTATTTGATTTTCAATTAAAATTTATGTTCATATAAACACATTTTTTTTTCAGTTTATACATAATAATATTTCTATAATAATACATATAAAATAAAAATGAGGCAATGAAAAAATGAACCCAAGAAATAAATTTTCACCATGCATGAATTTTTTAAATATTTTTTAAATGATTCATTTTTTCTATATCTTTCACATATCCTAATTAATAATAAACAATTTTATATTTTAAAAAACTAAACATTTTATTTTTTCATCCCATAATAAATAAAGAATTGTAAGTATGAATTACCATTAATATCAATTAATTATTATAAATTTTTTTTTATTAAACATCTTAAAAGATTTATGCATTAACAAAAAAAAATTTATTGAAATTTTGATTTAAAATTACATTATGATTATTTCATTATCGTTGACTAACATTTTCAATTCAAAATCATCTTTTAATAATTCTTTTTTCCATGTGACAATATTTATGATTAAATATAAACCTTTGATAAAGTTTGAGTAATTTAGATTATGTTAATGATAAGAGAAAAACATAACATGGTAAAAAAATTTACGAAATTTCAAAAACAAAAAACTCAATAATGAATAAAAATTAAATATTTAGTTTCGAAACAAAACATGATGCAAATTAAGCATGAGAATGATTAAAAATTTCAAAGCCACAACTTAAGTTGTAAAGGTTAAAAGATGGTTTTTTTTTATAAAAAATTATTATTATTAAATAATTGAAATATATATTATCAACCTTTTATAAAGGTGCACCAACAAAGTCATCTATAAATTCATATTCAACAATTGTAACTTTCAAAATACTCATTTAATTATGTCTTCTAAAACCTTTGATTGATCAAATTTGTTAAAACTTTCGTTTACCATGATTAAATTTTTGTTATTACCCATTTTTAAAAAGAGGTTTTTAATTTAAAAATATTTAATAAATTAAATAATTTATAAGTTTCAATTAATTGTACATTTCATGAAAAATTCTTGATGGATATATTTTTTAAGATTCTAAAAAAATTCAAATATGTTTTTTCAAAATAATCCAATTTTTTTAAAAACAATTTCTTGTAAAGATATTTTTGAAAATTTTCAAAAATCTAATAGAAAAATTTGAAAACTTCTAAACATATTGTTCATGAATTTTTGATTTCTTACAATAAATTTTTCACATGTATGACATATTTCTGTGTTTTTAAAAATTTGAATTTTTTTGCATTTGGTTTTTTTAATGTGATTTTGCCCATTCATTTTCGTTCTGATTAGGATAGGAATTGAAAATGCACATTTGTAAAAATGCCCATCCTAAAAACAAATAAAAAAGGATTTTTTTTTTTTTTTGCATTGAAATAATTTATGTGTTATTTATAATAATGAATAATGTGCCAGATTGATACATTTAGTGATGTCCATAAAAAGTGAAACTTTATGAAAATAAATGTTCAATGTTTTTAATGAAAGTGTAATGGTTGATAATAACATAGGTACAACATATCATTATTTAATTTTCAATTTGATTAAATGGATTTAAAACTTCACTCATATTCATTTGAAATTTAAGGGGTTTTGAATGTTAGTTTTAAAAAAGTTAACTTTAAATATGCCCCTTTGATAAAGAGTTTTTCTTTGATAGGATTGGGGAGTGCATGAAAGTGTTTGGATAATCGGACATTTTCGTGCCGCGGGGCACAGCGTCCCGGATTCGATGCGGAAGGTAATTGGCCTGGGGATTGCAACTTCACATGTGGAGCAAAACAAGGGACATTATCCCATCCTCGACGATTTTACAGAGATTCGTGAAGACTCCATGCTGATCCATCACGAGGAGATGATAATTATCATCTTGCACGAATTCGTTCCATCCAGTCAAGCTTCAGAGCATGTTCGAACGTTAGGAAATTTCTTTCGGTACGGCGGCACCATCCTCCGTTCCTATTTTCGAGAGACTCGGATGGCGTTGTTCGGGCACAGGTTCTGTAGGGGCGATCTCACTGTGGATAGGTAGGTGCCCTTCCGCCGCAGCTCGAATGGAAGCTCATTCACAAAACTTTTTTTTTTCCTCTCTTCATTCATGACGTGTCATTTTCTTCCCCTCAAGTATCGGCACACCATGAAAAAAAAGGTTGGAAATGAAGGGACCTAGTCGCAAGAAGAATTGGAACATTTTGCAGATGATTGGGCGACAAAATTCGTGCAGATTAATCTACGTCCGTAGCTTGCGTCCTGGCTCAGAGAGTTGGATCGCCTCTTCCCCGAAGAGTTGCCGTTCGGCACCTCTCGAGTCGAGAGGAGTTGCCGTTCGGCACCTCTCGAGTCGGGAGAAGTTGCTTTACAGCCATGGCGGACACGGAAAACTATCAGGCCACATCGCATACTGATAGGGACTTGTTGAATTTCGTGATCTCCTGGTTCTTGGAAGGTAAACACTCGTTGTCACACTTGTCTATTTTAGACACTGCAAGCTTTTCAAGGGGAAAAAAAAAAATCGCATACTTTTGTACTAACACCAAGATCGTGAACCTGGTTGGAGCTGGACAGGAAAAGTGATGATCGGAGGGCAATTTGTGTTTTCGACGCACGAGATGTTTTTTGGCCCTGACAAGGGACCGTCCTACTCTTTCGATCAGCGTAGCTTCAACACTGCACCATGTCGGTTCGAAGCGAGGGACGGCTACTGGGTTGTGCATTGCTCTCATTTTTGGGTTTAGGTCCGGAACTGAAAATTGAACAGGCTTCTCAGCCACTTGCACTTCTTTGTCCACCTAATTTGGCTTGGAAGGACAAGGAATGGACGAAGGTTGGGTCGAAATGGAAGTGCAAAGTTGGCACTTGCACTGTCACATACTATGCTAAATGGTTGTTGACCAAACATTTAAAGGAGGTGCATGGTTTGGTGGTAGAAAAGTCCAAACCTGGGAGGCCTTCAATTTCTGCAAGAGGTCCTCGACATCAATACCATGCCAAAATGAATGCTTGCATCTTGGGAAACGCCATGGCTATGTAAAGGCAAAATGATCAGAAAGTTGCTAGTCGTGCTCGTGCCAAAGTTGGGCGCGAGTGGAATCACCTAGTAGTTGTTGCAAAACAATGTCCACCACTCCCAAAACCAACTTTGGTCAGATTAGCTTCAAAGCAATTGTTGAAGGTGTTGGGCCTCAATGCATGGGGCGTGGGTAGTGTGCCTCGAGATGCAACATCACGGATGGAGAAGGATGAAGATTTACAAAGGATGATCCGATCCACCCGTTGTGTGTATGCACGATAATTGAAGACGGCATGGGATGTAAAAAATTGGGATCGAGAGTCCAGTAAAACAAGTCGGACAAAACAATTGGCATATGTTTTGGATTTTCATGAATCTAGAATGATTCATGGAAGGTAAGAAACTATAATAAGCAATGTTTATTTATTTTTTAATTGTATTTCATCCAAGGTGTGTTACGGTTTAATTTGGTGATTTTTGGGTGTTTATAGGGTTCAGGACTAAACAAAGGCCCAGTTTGTTGTAAATGCAGTTCAAGTTGAGATGTAACGCCGCCATTTTTACACTGCTCGTCATGCACCTCTCGAGTCGGGAGAAGTTGCTTTACAGCCATGGTGGTCACGGAAAACTATCAGGCCACACTGCATACTGATAGGGACTTGTTGAATTCCGTGATCTCTTGGTTCTTAGAAGGTAAACGCTCATTGTCACACTTATCTATTTTAGACACTATAAGCTTTTCGAGGGGAAAAGAAACGATCGCATACTTCCGTACTAACACCAAGATCGTGAACCTGGTTGGCGCTGGATAAGAAAAGTGACGTTTGGAGGGCAATTTGTGTTTCCGACGCACGAGATGTTTTTTCGGCCCCAACAAGGGACCGTCATATTCTTCCGATCGACATGGCTTCAACACTGCACCATGCCGGTTTAAGGCGAGAGACGGCAGCTGGGTTGTGCATTACGTTAGGAAACAGATGCTTTCACAATACGTGGTTCGACAAGCCGATCTGTCTCGCATCAGTCGAGCCCTGAATGAATCTATACGAACTCAAAGTTCCACTTGAAGGCGAGAGAAGAAGAAAATGGGTCCGCTCAAAGGTGCTTTGCGCATCACCTACCGTGGCAACGCCTTGGACGTCTGCGAGGAAGCTTGATCCCTCTTGTGTTGGGTGATTTCATGGGTGACATTGTCATCCATCAAATATTATCTCCCAGAAATATCTTTCATACCTCTCACTCGCTTCAGATTTCCCCATATTACCGTGCAATTCCTACACTGGGGAGAAAGCAGAGTACTAATTCTACTAGACATTCTTCGAAAGAAAGTTGATTAGAAAAAATTAAGTAATGATGACCTTTAAAAAAAACTTTTAACCATTATATTCAAAGATTTTATTTCCAAAAAATCCATAAAAATTTATTTTGTGATTTTTGGTGATGAATTAAACTGTGATGTGAGATATTTTCATAACTTTCAAATCCCATTTATAGAATCATGAATGTAATTATGTATATGATATTGATCATGACATGATTTATAAATTTAAATACTAAATGTTGATTTATGTTTATATTTGAAAAAATAATTTATTTCAACATTTACATATTACTATATATTTATTTCAAATGTATTTATATCCATCATTTTCATTTTCATTTTTCTTTCTTATCATAATTTTCAATATTTTTGTTCATCTTCATAATGAAAAATCGTTCACAACCTATGTGTATTATTTATTATTTCAATACATATAATTTAAATGATTATATAATTATATAAATCACTTTATACAATCTTTTGCAATCAAAATTCATCATTGGTTTTGATATATATATACCTTATTAAATATGAAAAAATATAATTAATTCAAGTTTTGTCAACATTGTGCTTATTGCATTTCATATTTACTTGAATTAAAAAAAATAAAATTATCCTTTTAATTTCTATTTGGAGACATTGAAGTAAATTTCTTAAATCATATTGAAAAGGAGTTTGAAAACCAATTGGGTCATTATGTTGAACTCATTGACATTGCATATTTTGATTTTAGATTTTGTTTTATGTTTAATAAGCAAGTTGCATGTTGTCAATTTGATTTCAATGGTTTTTCATTTTATGTATGTTTAAGAATAAAAATGAAATATTTTAATAAATTTTTATTATTGTAATTTGACATCACATCTATGTATTGTTCAACTAGATTTACCCTTATGAAAGTTGTTTAAATAAATTCCAGAATGTGAAAAACAAATCTCGTTTTTTATTAAATAAAATAAAATATTTTTCCTTTTTTTTAGCCTTTTAAAAAGTTGATTTGAAACTATATAGTTATACCTTCCTATTTATTGAGTTATAACACACTTACCCATTATGTATTTGCATACTTGGGTCTATTCAAGGTTTGGGTACTAGTAAAAAAAAAAAAAAAAACCCCTAGGACTTTTTAAGGCCACTTTTTACAAATTACATTTTCATGAAACAAATTTAAGTGAGAAAAATTGAATAGTTGAAAATAAGATAATTCATGTGATGTTGGTGA
>Ga0209208_10005185_pt1 | contig 18214 bp, 11 predicted proteins | sample S1TSphfallax_3_FD_187694 | JGI IMG/M metagenome (GOLD analysis project Ga0209208, IMG submission 187694) | Host-associated microbial communities from peat moss isolated from Minnesota, USA - S1T2_Fd - Sphagnum fallax MG (SPAdes) (version 2) | ecosystem: Host-associated > Plants > Peat moss >... | reverse complement strand
CGGGGGAAGCCACCACCTTCCACCATATAGTATTCTCTGCGCCACATTTCGGGGACTACATCCCAATGGCTCTTTTTCCCGGGACTCCCAAGTTGGAGTCCCGAAATTGTCCCGAAATTGTCCCGGGTGGAGTCCCGGGACTTTGGGAGCTCATAACTCCCGACTGCGGAGTCTGATTGCAACGAGGTCTGAACCAAACTTGTAGCCCCTCGTCGTCATCTTTCCAACGACGTATTGCACTCTCAATTCGGATGTCGGGAAGAGGTCGATTCCCGACTTTTAGTGGTCGGGAGTCAAACTGCCAGTTTGACTCCCGGCCCTTCTTTTGCCCATAACTTGGGCGAGAGATGTCCAAATGGCCGATGCGAGGCCATATTCGATATCTACGCTTCAAGACCTTTCCAATGACACTAAGAACACCCCAATGCGAGGTGTTTTGGGCCTTGATGTCGAGCTCTGAACATTCGGGAGTCCCGGAGGACTCCAAATCTTCACTTTTTCCAAGTGTTGGGCTTCACCCCCACACTTGGCCAAAGAAGGGTTGCGACAACTATTGTGCAACTTTTTGTTCATAATCAATATACATGTAGTTTCAATGCAAATGGCACAATCTCGAGTGCTATAAGATTCGAATCCTTTTGATTCATATTTCACCATGATTGATTGTTGCATCTAATTGTTATGGTATTACTAGGTTGCAATAGTGTGTTATCGTGTTGTTGGGTGTGGAAGGTGTAGGATGTCAAGTTTGAGGCTTAAGGTTGGTGAGTATGTCTATGGCATGTTGTTCTACATTTCATAGCTATGGAGATGACAACAATTCAACAAGCTTCCATTGTACACTCCTTTTGGGATGCTTAAATCTACACATCAAACATTATCCATAACATTAAATAGTTGAAACATACATCCATAAGGTAGAACTACTTGATAATGTTTGACACCATGTGCAAAATTGATGTTGAAATGTTTTCATCAAAATATGTAGACTTTATATATATTCTGGATTCTTTAGTAACATGGAGTTTAAGTTTGCATCATAACAATTCAAATTTGTCCAATTCTTAAATTTAGATGGCATTAACCTATGCTTAATGAAATGAATTAGCAGTCTCAAGGAGCTATATTTATCGTATGCATAGTGTATATATGTGTGAAAAAACAAGTGATAAATATTTGTTCTATGTCAAATAATAACATATTTGTTTTTACGCTAATAATGTGTTGTACATTTAACATGATTTGAGCTTGTTACTAGTGTTTGACTTTGTGGTATTGAAAACTTCAAGATTCATTGAGCTCCAAATTTGTATTTGTGGTTTTGTTATAAAAATAATTAAACTAATAGAACACTTGGATTTTTTTTACAATTTGTTTGTAGTGACAAAAGCTACTGAGATTAAAGGCTGCAAAGGTTCTTGGTCACTCAACATGAGTGCAATGTGTTATCTCCACTTGAATCATGGAAGATCCATTTCTTGCAAGTTGTAACAAAGGGCATGGGCATATGTGTTTCAATCGATATGAAATCCATCATGCTAGGGTGTACATTGGATGCACTTACTTATGGGACAAACACCAAAATGCAATTGTGCAATGGCCGACAACATACCAATTACGAATTGCCTCCAAATGTATTGCCACCTATAGATTTAATCATGGACATTATTGAATAGACAAACCCCTAAGTGACTATTCCTAGTGGTTGTTTTTATTTGATGGATGAAGTTTTTGTAGAGAACAAATGGAGGGGGAATGTTCGATTGAGGTTTTTGAACATTAAAATTTTTAGCAAGTGGTCAATTGGTACTTTTGGTTCATGAAACTCAAATCTTTTGTGGTCCCTTTCAAAATCTCAATGTTGCTATTGTTCAACATTTTTGAGGTATGCTTAAAGTTAAAACCTGGCCTTATGTCTTTCTTACATATCATGATGTAATTCAATGATGGTAGCAAAGACATCTTGGATCTTTTTGCATCTTGCCTTATGGAACATGGTTGGTACCTTATAAACTATGAAGAATTGTGAGCAATGTATCATAATATTGTAAATTACCCACAATTGTGTAAGAAGACAAGATATTCAATATCATTATGGGTTGAAAGAAATCTTATGTGGGATTATTACTTTACTTAATTCTATGATAATCTTCCCTTGTTTTTGCTTGTTCTCTATATGTATCATCTTTATGTTAGAGATCAAGAATGGAAAGCATATTTGTGGAGAGGGACCAACCCTTTTGGGTGAAAACATGATAAAGTGTACAACTAAAAGTACTTGCTAGTCTACTTGTCAAGTGAACAAAAAGTAACCCTAAAACCGATCACAAAATTGTTATACATTCAATCTTTTTAGTTGAATGATAAATAACAAGATACTTCTTCATTATTATGCATTAATGTTCAAAATTTGCATTGTAAAAGTAGGTTTCAAATAGACTTTTTAAAATTCAAGTAGCTTCTAAAACCTACCTTTTGTAGTGTAACATTTGATTCAAGTATGTGTCAAGTATATTCTACCAAATAGAAAAAAAATAAAATTTGTTGGTGAGGTCGTTGAATATACAATGATCTTTATGCTATAACTTCATACATGTATATTTCATTAAATTTTCTAATGAAAAAGTAGGTTTGAACACCATATTGATTTGTCAATTTCAAACCTACTTATTCCCTACTTTTATTATTTGAAAGTTTTGAAATTTTGTAGTTGATTTACAATAAACCCAATTGAAGGCTCAATAGTTTTAAATGAAATTTAAGTAAAATTTGAATCTACTTTCTTATGTTTTCATGAAAAATTACCTTTTTTACTACTTGATAGTTTTTTGGCAACTTTTTCTTTATACTTTACCATGCTTTCACTCTTTTGCAATACTTATGTAAGGGTAATAATGAACTTTTGTTTGAATACTATGTAGCTAGTAATTTCTTTAGTTGTCTACCCATGTACACATTATCTTCCATGATCTTTTAAAGGAAAAAAGTCTATTTGAAATATTGTATTGGAATGTGATTTGGTGTTGATGATGTTTATGACAAATTTAAGATTTTGGTTTAATTTTTCTTTCTTTGCCAATAATTCACCAAGTTCTTTGTCTTATCTAAGTTGTGCTAGTTACAAAACCCAATGTCAATAGTTCTAACTATTGTGAAATATGACATTGTTGATATTATTCAAATTACCATGATGTTATTTGTTATGATTTTGTGATGTTGAACCTTCAAATCTATTGAAACCAATAGTACACATTGTGGACACCAATTACCTCATTTTCCATATTGTTTTATAGTTTATTGTCCATAGATAGAAAAACAATGTAGTGGTTTCCAAAGATGTCCATTGAAATTACCACATTGGACAACAATAACAACCAATAATACACATGTTGTCCATCAATTCTACTAGCTCAACATTGGCATGAGTTCTATAATTATGCAAACAAGGTTCCTCATATTGTAACATTTTCCTTTATTAACATTATTTTGATATAGTCCCCTTCTTTGAAAATGGGCTTATCCATCATTTGTGGCAAGTAACCTATAATTGTGAGATAAAACAAAAACCCCTTGTATCTAGAGGTTACCTACAAGATCTACTATGTAAATGTGCATTAGAGTAGAAAGGAAATAATGTGTACATAATTAAAAATGAAAGGCCAAAGACACTTGAATTGTGACCAACTTATTTATGGTCTTGACTAATTTAATAATTCACCTAGTGTTCATGTGTTCCAAAAGGTAGGTCTATTCTAGAATGGGTTCCAAAATATTGAGCTATAAGACACCATATACTCAAAATTATGTACACAAAACATAAGACAACATATACACAAAATTAAGCCACATGTATAAATCATTTTACTAAAACACATGTATTTGTTCGTTTGTTTTTTTCTTCACCCTTTTTTGTGGAGATTTGAACTTTTGTTTATGTTGAACTCCATGTATTGTGTCCAAATAGTCAATATGTAATGACAAAGGTCCATTAGTCTCAACAAATGTATGCTCATTTGTTGGCAGCTATTCATCATCTTGATTTGAATGTAATAGTGCATCATCATCTTCATTATTTTCATTTTCATCCTCCATTTTTTGTTTAGACTTGTCAAACATGTTCAATTATTTTCTAATTTCTTTTTGGTTAAGTTTATCCACCTCCACAACATGTTTGTTTCTTTTAACATCCACATCCATGTAGTCCTTACTTGTTCTACATGGACTTGTAACCTTGAGATTCACATCAACTGTTGCAACCCCACTTTGAGGCAAGTGTGAGGATGAAACTCGCACTCCCAAGAATAGGAACTTGGAGTCCTCCGGGACTCTCGAAATTTCAGAGCTTAATTTTAGGGGTCAAAATATCTTTCCTTGAGATGTTCTTTATACCATTGGAAAGGTCTTGAAGTGTAGATATCGAAAATGACCTCGCATGAGCCATTCGGACATTTGTAGCACAAGTTATGGTCGAAAGAAGGGCCGAGAGTCAAATTGCCAATTTGACTCCCGACCACTAAAAGTCGAGAATCAACCCGACCCCAGTGTGTGCAGGTAAAGTGCGACACACTGTTGAAAAGCTCTTGAGGAGAGCTACAAGTTTGCTTTAGACCTTATCCCAATCAGAGGTCTGAGCTGGGAGTTATGAGCTCCCAAAGTCCCAGGAGTCCAAACCGGGACAATTTCGGGACTCCCTTGGGAGTCCTAGGACAAAAAGTCATTCGGATGTGGGTGCCGCGGAGCAACACAGAGAATATTATATGGGGGAAGGTGGTGGCTTCCTTCGAATCCGAGCCGTGGTGAGTCAAATGAGTCCGTGTTGCCCATGGCTTGTCCCAACACCAAGAGTGATTCCAAATGTGAACTAACCAACTTGTTGGTTGGTTTTGATGCAGGACCGAGTAACTAAATAAGTTATCCCTCTTCCTAGTCTAATCCCGGAGCTTTCAGCACGCCCTTCTCACCCCCTTAGTGCTGGAAGCTGGGAGCGGCACCAAATTCCAACTACTTCCATTCTTTAACATAGTTTTTTGGGTCTAACAAAAAATTTGGGGGCACATCATCAACCTTGTTCCCCTGATCTCTCACATGAAAACTACCAACACCAGGGCATGTAGTTGATTTAGGAAGGGTGTGCCCATGAAGGGCTAGGCGGACTAACTAAAATTAATGATCTCCTTGTTACAAACTCTGCCATTCACCCAATAACAACATTAGTTTGCCATGAATATTATAAAATAAATACACATGAACACACATGAGACTTGTGACTATACTCAAGCATAAACAAATTATATTTTGGTGTAATGTTACATATGTAAGCTAACACATGCAATAATGGATACAAATATAATCTACACATAATGGAAAATAAAACATCTCAAGGACTCTATGCAATGGAACAAAAGACAATGCAAGGGCTCTAAATTGTGGAATGGAAGACAATACAAGGAATTTTTAATAACAATATATGGACATTACAAGGATTGTGTACTCGAAAGTAAGACAACACAAAGAATTTATAGCAATTCAATGGACATTACAAGGACTATGTATTAAAAAGTATGACATGTAAGGAATCCATAGTGGAGCAATGGACATTGCAAGGACTTCATAGTGGAAAATAGGACATGTAAGGATTCTATAATGGAACTCTAGACATTGCAAGGACTTTGTAGTGGAACATAGGACATTGCAAGGACTTTGAATGTAAAGGTATGCACTTCTCACTACTATTAAGGAACACTTTGGAATTATGTCAAGACATTGCATAATTTGAATGGACTCCTAGCACAATATCAAGAAATTGGAGTACGAATTTAAGACAAACTAATGAAAACCCAAGTTGTTGTGGACTCCTAAATCAAACATATAATACAATATGGACTACTTCTGAAGTTTTTAAACTCTTCAAATCTTCAAGGTTTGTTGAAACACATGATCAACCTAGAAATTATGGTAACACATATACATGAACTTTCAAAGTCTACAAAATTGATTAACAATGGACAAGTGGGACATCTTAGGGTTTTCACATACCTTAAATGTAACTAAAACTAAAAACTAACAAAAAAAAGTTCAATGAATCAAGAGAATATGAACTTGCAGCTCTTTAATGTCTTCAAGGTTATTGCAACTTTGTTTGATTGATGCCTTCAATAAGAGCAATAGGATCAAGCTTCTTGAAGCCCACTGAAATCCACCATGAATCATGCATTTCCTCCCCACATCTTTGCTAGACACACTTAGTGGAAGTTGCAAAGTAATATAATGCACATCATTCATGCAACCCGAACAAATGAAAACTCTAATCCACAAAATGCACATTTATCTATAGTGATCCAAGTTCTTGGTATTAGATCAAGACTCTCAACCAAAAGGGATGGTTGTGGCACCAAGCTCCTTCTAGTATCTCCACCTTTTAGAAATCTCCCAACTACACCCCCAACTACTCTATCATGTCGCTTACAAATTACAACTTGATTTACTAATGCATTCATGTTGTTAACAACATCAATTGACAATTTATGAACCTTTTCATATTTTGCGTCACTCTCCTCAAGTTTTAATTTCAAAAAATCTACAATGCCTTTTTGAAGGACCATTTTATTGGTGAGGGTTTCAACATTCATAGTCCCAAAATTGTCGAGGCCAACAACAAATTGTTAGATTGTTTTAATTTCTCAACAAGTTCATCAAGCTTTCCTTATCTCATTACAAGCTGCTTAGAAATCTTCCATTTGAAAACTTGTTTTCACATTGCCCAACACCATATCCTTTTGACCTTTTTTGTGAATTTGTAGTGTTGTTTCTAAACTTGTAAACAACTTCTGGGAAAACTCAAAATATGCATCCAAGTGGGGGTAGCACAACAAATTGGTCATTCACCTTCAATAGGTTTACATCATTATAAAAGTTGTTTTCATCATTGAGGTTTGCACTAAGAACATTGCCTACAATTGGAGACTTGAGCTTCCATCGCCATGCTTATTCTCCACTTGTCCATTAAGCAAATGCAACCTAGTTCATTTTCGTTCCTTTCATTTCACATAGAATGCTTCTAGCCTAATGTTATGACCTTGGAAAACAAAACATAAGGTTTTTGATGGGTAATCATCCAAAGCCTCTCTACTTATGCAAGGATTTTTGGATTTGTACATTCCATGTAGCAATCCCCATTTTTGTTGACAATGGGCCCAAACAACTTTTCTACCTCCTCCTTTGTGCAATCTCTAGGCAACCTCAAATGTCTTAGATTTAGTCCAATGAAACCCAAGTCGTACTTGTCTTCAAATTTTTTTCTAGTGAAACCACAATTATGGACTAATGGAAGCAACTTGGGGATTTCACCAAATCATGCTTTTGCAAAACCTTGAGCATTAAGATTAGGATTGACATCCTCCTTCTTCACTTTCTTACTAATGTCATTGTTGTGTCCAACACTTGTCAACAATAGTTTCTTGTGAATGTCAATATGTTCGACATTTGTAAATGGCTTACCACTAGACATTGGAATAGACATTTCATAGAAAACAAGAAATGCTTGAACCTTAACACTTGAGCTCGATGCAATGATCACAATACTAATTAAAACATCTATGACAAAATGACAAAATAGTGTATGCATTATGCACAACCTAATCATGTGTGTAAAAGTGAATTGAACATGGTGACCTATTGCACAAGTGACATTTTGTAAAAGCGCCATGTGGGTTAGCGGGAAGTGAAATTTCAAATTTAACTTTACCACCCAATAGGGTTTTGATTTCTTATGCAAATCACATTTAGTATGCAATCACCATAGGAGACAATAGTACTATCGTTGGATGGTAATTACCATCAAATGGCAAAACAATCACATGAAAATTATAGAATGAAAGTGGTTTCTAAATAATACTATCAATACAATGAACTACCTTCATGGGGCAAAATAATCAGAAATTAATTATGGGAGGAAAATATTTTTCTTTTATTCTCTTTTGATTTGTGTTCATTTTTATGTGCAAGAGAAATTCGAGAAGTCATCACCTATAGGAAGGCATTCAATTTTTTTTCCTTTATATTCCCATTTCTTTCTTTGTCCTATTTTTATTTCCATCTTTCAGCTCACTATGTTTATTATGTGCAAGGTTGTTTAGAAAAAATACACATCAATTGTTGTTAGGTTCGTGAAAAGTCTAGAACTTATTATTTTATCTTTTTTTTCCTTTTTTTTTTTCCTCCCTTTGTGTTTGGCATTTGCAATGTAACCTAGGAAAAAACAATGATCAATACATTTTCACCTATAAAAACCTAAGAAGAGCTAAAAGGGCTTGAGCTTTCCCAAGATCATTTTTTTGGTCCCTTTTCTTCTACGTTGCAACTCAAAAAGAAATGATGATTGCATTAATTATTACATTGCATGTAAAAGTTTGAAAAAACCTAAGCTCTCTTGAACTTGTTTTTTTTTCACCTTTGCAACTCAAAAAGAACATGACAATCACATTGATCATTATTTACATCTAGTCCAAGAGGAACTGAAAAGGCATGAGCTATCTCAAGTTTACTCCTTTTTATTTCATTATTTCTTCCTTCTTTTTTCCCCTCTTGAACTTTGTTTTCATTTCTCTTTCTTTGTTGCAAATCATGAAGAATGCAATGATCATGTTGATCATCACATGCATTCAATCCAAGGGGAGCTAAGAAGGCCCAAGTTTTTTCAAGTTCACTCCTTTCTTTCTTTCTCCTTCTTGTGTGTTATATGTGTTGTAACTTACAAAGAATGCATGTCCAAGAGGAGTTTTGTAAGGCTTGAATTCCCTGAGTTTCTCTTTTTTTTCTCTCTCCTTTCTTCTGTCTTTCATTTTTTTTTTCTCACTATTGTCACCTAGTTCAAAATCTCTCCAGGTCCCTACAAGTTCTTGAGGTCCTAACTCTATGAAATGCCATAACCAAATAGTTAAGTTTTAACTTTATGAATCACCATAACTACCTAAACCCAAGTCTATGAGTTGCCAAAGCCATTTGAACCCACCTTCTTTAATTGCCATAGCTATAAGAACCCACCACAAACCCCTCCCCCCTTCACTTAATATTGTTCAAAAGTTGATTGCAACCTTGTTGGGACATGCCCAACAACCCTCATGCCTTTTTTCGTTGTCAAACATTCTTATGTTGTTTAGATGTGAATCTTATTTTAAAACATTTAAGACTGAAAGAAAAAAGGTCCTTCAATCATATGAAAAACTGATATACACATTGCATGAAAAGTCTGTACAATATTCGAAAGATTTGTGATAGTTACAACTTCATTCCTAATGTCATGTACTTGATCTATTACATTAAAAAAGGGTATGCATTTTCATGATCCTCATCTTTTGTTGCAATGAACGTCTGAGTTACAGTAATCTTTCCAACCATGGCAACAAGATTCGATGGCCAAATTCCCCAAACCCTAAACCTTGATTTTATATATTTTTGGGACATTGTAAAACTTTGTCCACCCATTTTGCCGATGTGACATTGTTTAATTCAAGATTTTTTTTTTGCCATAATAAATCTTGCTCCTTTCTAAATAAAATTTTGAATAGTTTGAAATAGGTCACATCTAATGGTTGGAATGCATATGAAGTATGGGAAGGTAGGGTCACCATGTCCAACCCAAATGTGATTACTTGTTCAACTTCTTTTATTGTTTGTGTGACTCATGCACATTTAAAACCAAGAGATGATGATTCTCTTGAGAAATTCCCCTTGACCTACAATTTTACTATAAAAAAATGGCCAATGGTTGAAAAGGTTATATGTAATCATCCAAGTTTTTCCTACATGGCCACACATGTGAAATCCCAATCCAGATAACTTTATGTAATCTTCTTACATCCTTGAACCTTTGAAAATATAATTAGTAGGCAAGGTTACATTTGTTGCATTCAAAACATAATTGATAATCAACTATTCTTTAAACTTGCAAGTGGTATTATAATTATCACAAGAGCTTTGCCTAATCAAAATTCAAGCATTAGATTGTTGCCCCACTTGCAAATTCTAGATGTGGTGTAATGGGCACTTGTCTTGTGTATATAATTTTTCCAAGTTGAGGTAAAAGATATGGAATGTTTGGCCAACAATTAACCCTTTGTTCCTAGAAATTTTTAGCTATTTTACAAAATGTATATTAATTTTTGGATGTATTTTGGACCAATACCATCAATTGCCTCCTAAATCATAATGGTGTGGGTTTGGTTTGTGTAACTTTAGCTACCTTGAATTTGAGTTGTTGAAGGGTGATGAAGAAGCCTCCCTTTTGAATATTCTAAATCACTTGACTATTATTCCACCGTTTGTTTTTGTTAACATGTTTTAACTACAAACCTAGTTTCCTTGATTTGATTTTACCATTTTTGTGATCTTAAAGTGAAGTTAAAAAGACGTTCCAATACATGTTGACTTTTTCCCAAATGTGTGTCCCCTCTTCACTTCATCCATTACATCTTCTAGTTATTGATAGATTGTCAATTTGTCACATTTAGATCCACATATTACATGGGTGTATTTACGATTGGGGTACCACAACGAGAACCATGGCACCCATTTGTTTTGTGTCCTAAATCCTAAAGAAGGATTTGACAAAATGAATGTTTTGAAATGTTAAATAATGAAAGAGAAATATGTATGTTTAGGCTTTCAACCACTAAGTGTTATAATGATCAAATGATTCAAATCAATTTAATAACTTTTGAACGTCTTGTTTAAGCATAAACCAAAAAGGAATGCAAGACTACTCAAACATTCCAAAATGACATACCTTCATGTGGAGTGTTAAACCCTTTTAAAAACATCAAATAATGTATTTGTTTTGCACCCACGTGTCTTATATTTTTTTCCCAAACCTTTTAAATGTAAATTTGTAATTAAAAAAATTAAGTTGATTTGTCTTTGTTAATACATCCTTTTATGAAAAAATCAAGATTCTAGCATCAATTCCACAAAATTTGGTGATTTATCATATTACAATTTTTTGTCATCATATAAAACATATTTTATTTGATTTGTCGCTAAAATATGAAACAATTTGAACAAATATTGCTAGTTCTATTGAATTTTCAATAAGACTTCATGATGGGACACGATTTCTAAACCATTCTTTAGAACACTTAAAAATGTATTTTAATCATCCAAATCCCAAAAAATCACCACCATTTTAATAAAGAAGTATGTGACTATTTAATGAAAAAAAAAATCCTACCAAATAAATTATTTCGTAAATGTAATGATCATTTAAAATAATATTTTGAGAGTGATTTCGGGGTGAAATATTCCTTTTGTGTATATATTCCCAACTATGAATATACCCACATGCAATTTGTTAATCTTGGCTAAATTTTTAACAATTACTTAAATACAAATAGGATGCTTATGAAAATATATGAAAATAATGAAAATATATTTAAAACATACCTAGTATATTTTAATATATACCTAAAATGTATTCAAAATATGCCATTATTTCATAACAAATTAAATAATACCCTTTTATTTCAAATGTTTCCTAATATACAAATAATGACTTCCCCAAACCCATGCCATAACTATCACATATGAAATTAAATATCAAAAGTTTCAAACTTAAAAGCATGCACAACATAGACAAGTGTATAAATTGTTTCTTAGGATGTTGATATAATGTTGTATTGATATATAAGGAACAACTTGTGTAGATAATATGGATATGTATATTGGTGTAGAAGCATATACTAGTTTGGTATCACATGAGGCAATACTAACCAAATAGACATTACATGAACTTGAAATAATACTAGCTTAATACTAACTTAATATCAATCTTAATACCAAGTTTATAGCTACCCCATACTCAAAAAAAATCAATCTTGGGCTCAATACCAACATTAGGCCAATATGAAAATGTTCATATTTATCCAATACTAATGTACCAAGCTCATGTAAAATATTCAATACCAATACCTGATTGGTATGTGAAAAAGGGGAATACCAATACAACATTGGTTGGTATCCAACACCCCCCTTTAAGGAATTATCAAGTTACACACTTAATTACATGGAGACCCATCAAACATAAAAAACCTTATACATAGCCTAGGGTTAGTTTCCACATGGGCAAATTAAATAATTAATTTTTTCAGAAAATATCATTTTTATAAGTTTGAAATTATTATTATTTCATGATCTACTATGATATTATCATAGAAGGAGTGAAATTATTAAATTTCATTTTGTAATAATTATGATGGATTTCAACATTTGAGCTTCATATTTTCATGAAAAATTGTTTCACTATTTTAAAGTTTGTTTTATGTTGAAACTAACGTTAAGATAAAGTAATTGTTTATAGAATCTACCTTTGTCAATATGCCTTAATTGTCATCGTACATGGCAATGGGTTTCATTTGCATTTAATGCTTTTGAGATTGTTTGGGAAACTATCATATTTTCAATTTATGTTAATAACATAGTAATCAAAATTGGCTTTTTGTTGTTCAAACTAACAACTGGATTTCGTAATAGGAAAATATAACATTATGTGGATTCTTAATCATCAATATTATTACTGAATATGCAAGTGGCTCTTATTGAAAATATGGTTTTCGTAAGCACCTTTTTTGGAATTCACTTGAATCATAATGTTCCCCTCAAAATATGGTTAAAATATTCACACATGGCTTTTTTCCTTCAAAACAATGTCTAGGTATTCACACATAAATTTTAACCCATGGGTGAAATCACATTATGGGTGAACCACTTTTCACCCAAAAAAATGATGTATAACAAGTATAATAGGTGTGGTAAACAAAAATCTTGATGGCATTTTTGGAAGCCTTAAATATAAAAAAAAGAACCATAAAATGTGCATGACAACATTTTGGAACTCAAAGTTCATTTTGAATCAAAATTAAGCTCGATCCAATGGTTAGATGAAGAGAATTGGATCAAATCAATGTACATAAATTACATAACGTACATATTTTCACACCACTAGAAATCTTGTTGTTTGTAACCATTCCCTGTGTGACTAAATGTCGCCTATGACTGCAAATGATTACCTATGTGATTATTTTTCAAATTTAGATGGATTTTGGTTTTCCTTTCAACTAGTTGCAACTATGACCTATTTCATCATTTCAATAAATTGATTTTTCATGATGTCTTTGTATTTTTACAACATCGTATATACATTTAATTGCACATGCAACCAAAATAGTCACATTATAGTTGCATAAGGTACATATGCTACTTAGTAGTTACATGTATAAATTATTTAATAATACATACATACCTATATGTATATATCTACGTACCTACATGATTATTACGTACCTACCTACCACTAGCTACCTAATAGGTTATTTAATTATAAATAATTATTATAGGTTATTTAAATATGTACTTAAAACAAATACTATCTAAATAGGTACATAGTAACAACTTATGTTACTTAGTAGGTAGGCTATGTAATAATATGTGCTAAGGAATAGTTGCAACTAGGCTACAACAAAAAAATTATCCCATATTGTTTGTCTTTCGTTTCAAATTTACAAACTATATAAGTAGGTTGGTTTGGTAGAATAAACACATTCAATTTTTTCAATTGCCATATATGGGAGGAGTTAATCACATAGGCTTCACCCATAAGGTTAAACTTAAAATAAAATAGGACTTGGTTGTAAATTTTTTAGACCTAGACCTAACTACCTACCTACCTAGGTTATACCTATGGCTAGGTGGCCTAGGCTTAACCTAGGTACCACATGGCCTATTGTAAATGGCCTAGCCCGAAACTAAGTTAGGTACCTAACTAGGCTAGATGTGGCTTAACCTAGGTTTAGCCTAGGTGCCATGTGTCTTATCATAAATGGTCGAACTTTAAACTAACCCTAAATGATTATGGGGCAATCTTAAAATGCCATGTGGCACAATCTTAAGCCACCACGTGGCATAATATAGTTGCTTTAATCGGATGGTTGAATATATATATTTGGAAAATATTTCAAAAAAATCCAAATGATGCCACATGTCACATTTTTAAACTACACATGTGAACATGTTGGTGTGCACTATAGTCACAAGTGTAGTTGCAAATGTAGTCGTAAGAACTCACAAGAACTCATCCCTAGATATGTATAAAATCTCCATACTTTTATGTTACAAAAAAATATTTCATCTGTCATTTGTGACTAATGGTCATCTGCAACTTATTGTTTGTTACTATGTTGATTTTTAGTCGTTATGTTGCTTGTGACTAAAATATAATTACAAACGATGTTTTTTCTACTAGTGTCAATGGCCATAGGGCCTCATGTTTGCGGTTCATAACACATTACCAAAGCAAAGAAAAATGAAAAAAAAGAAAAATGTTCACCTATATAAAATCTTCTCCTTTTTCTTAAGATAAAGGTTTTTTCCCCAAAACTAAGAGTTTATTATGCATTTATTCCTCAAGAAGTGCAAACAAAAATTTGAATGAATTTTCAACCAAAAATTAGACATTTCTAAATGGTCTTAAATTTAGTTTATGTACATCAATATCATTCATCACCAAAAAATTCATTACAAAATTCCACCACAATTTTAATTTTGAAATATATTTGCAATTTTTCATACTTTGTGACACGTATTTTTTTCGACACAAATACATTGTATGTGTTCAAGTTTGTAAATGTTTGTTGCATTTTCTTTTAAAATAAACTATTTAAAGTCTAAGGTTAATGCAATATACTTGAAATGAACAACACTAATCCAAAATGTGATGTCCACATGTACCCAAAATAATCCAATGATTTAAAAAAAAAATTGTGATTACAAGTTTTGAGGGGGGCATAATGTGCTTTCACCCCCATAGAGTCTTCAATACTTTTTTTTAAATGCAAAAAATTGAATTCAATTATAATTTTGAAACAATGAAAAATAAGTTCCCTTGCAACCTAGTGTGCTTGCCTAAACTTAGCCACAATTTGCCTTAGAACCCCCATTGCTTCAATAATATGAAGTCTTATAGACATTATTGCATATATGAAACTCCCAATAACATTTGGAGACAACACACTTCTCATGGCTTTCACATCTAAACATTGTTAAGGCATTTTTTGGAAAAAGTTTGTAATTGGTGAAAAAGATGGGATTGCATTGACACATTTCAACCATATCAAAGCATTCCAATATGCCTTCAAGGTATTTACCTAACTTAAATGAATTGTTCAATCGTTTCAAAAACAATTCACTTGAAACCTATAAATAATATTAAATCCAACATCTAATTTGTTTTCAAGAAATTATCCTTTATCTCTTTCAACAAAGACACATTAGAAGCTACCCTAAGTTCAAACAACATAAAGGTTTAGATCACATAGGAAATGGCCCAATATGATGAGGTTCATCGTGCACAAATCCATAACAAAATTGAAGTTGTATTTTCATGAAAGATTATGATTTTAACATGCATTTGATGCATCTTCAAATGCCAAATCGTTATAATGACAAGGGAAAATATCTCATAATTTAAATCAATATCTTTAACTTGTGAAAACTTGAGTGCCACCAAACAAGTCTTATGTTTTGCAATAGAATCGTTTGCATATCATGTTTTGCTTCAAAATGTAAATAACAAAGAATTGTTTTGTGCAAACAAAACAAAAAATTGGACTCATCAAAGATGACATCACAATTGATGATTAAATAATATCTTTGAAGGTTCTATAATTTATACCCCTTACTCTTTTTAAAATAGTCACTAAAAATGCATTTGCTTTTTTCCATTCTAATTTCATCTTCCCTTTCTTTGGTATGTAAGAATAGGTTCAACCATGCACTTTACAAACATGTTTTGGAAATAAAATAGTAAAAACTTGCTGACTTGATTTTAAAAATGATTTGGTACTACATATTTACAAAGGATGTGATCTCTAGCAAAACAAAAATTACATATAGTCTAAATCACATTGTAGATTGGCTGGATTTATTTGATTGGTCCCCATGGCATAATCTCCCATTGCCATTGATTGGTCAACTTGCTTGACTATTAATAGTCTCCCACTTTTCAAAGTCACATTTTCAAGTTTATGGGTGGACTTGGGATACGTAAATACATATTAATAATGGATGTGAGAAATATTAATGCAAGCCGAATATCCAATATGGGTGGAGTTACTGTAAACAAAGACACATATAACTTTATAGGAAAATGCCTTAGGAGTAGGGCACTTATGCCATGAACTCGAAGGTGAAACTCAAGTGCTCTTAAGGTGTTTTCCAATATGATGATTGAGGTCATGAAACATTTTTAACAAAGGGTGGCCCCTCCTACCATACAATGGGAGGGCTTGCCACCAAGGTTATTGGAATGCAATGACAACCACCATTTTCAACCTAGGCTAATACCCTCCTTATGAATTTGGTGTATTTATTCTAACATTGTTAGATGCATATAGCCACCCACAAAGATGTGGTATGTGTTTTTACCTATCAACCAATTTTTTTGTTGGCAAAATCCTGCCAAATGCAAATTGCTTTTTAGATCAGCAAAAAATTAGTTTTTTTTAGAAAGAAAAACCTTTAAAAAAATCACCAGATTCTAACCTAAGTTTTAGCAAGTAGCCAAAAGTATAGAAAGATGCTAGATTCTTTTTTACTTTCATATTTTCTTATCACCAAATCTGGCTAAATCTTGTTATGGATGATTGCCATTTTGGCTACACGACAAAATTGAAGGAAAAAACCCTACTAAGGCACACAATCATGAGCAATGCTATTAGCTAGCATCCTTAGACAATGTGATCCTGAAAATAAAGCCTTCCATGTGTACTATAATGGGAACATATGTTATTGAAGGCAGACCATGTGATCAATTGAGAACATATTGTGAACCATTTGGCACATGTGGAAGTCTGACATCCCTTCAACAGAAGATATGCCAAATCCAAAAAAAACTCCATAAAAATCATCAAGATAAGGTATGATGGCCTAATACCATGAGCAATTATAGAGCAATATGGAACACTACAAGTATTTTTGGATTCTTTTCAATCATAAGATGGGAGGTACACATAGGGGAAAGAAATGGGTGCCCTACTTCACATTATTAACTTGGCTGGTACCATTCCCAGGGTTTTATTTCTTCAATTTTGTGATGTAGCTGAAGTGGTGATCATCCATAAGATGATTTAGCCAGATTTGGCTAGATACTAGATATAAAAGTAAAAAATAAACAAAATCCTTCCATATTCTTGGCTACGTACTAGAACTTATCATAAAAATCTGGCAATTTGGATTTTTTTTCCTGGGAAATCTAGCAGATTTGTGCCTTTTATTTGCTTGAAAAATCCTTTGTGTAAGTTGAAACCATATTTTCCAGGTCAAAATTTGGTAAAATTTCGCCCAAATAAAAAATACTGACCATTCCTGGAATGCTGAAGGATTAGGATTCAAATACACAATTATGGCTTTTCAATGGATTTTTGCTTTGTTTGTGAGAGACCCAAAATCAACCATGTGATAAGGCATCCCACATCAGCCAAAATATCATTTGAAGGCATTCCTATTGGGGACATCATAGATATATTATTCAGATTTAGATTATAATTACTTTCATATCTGAATATGCTTCTGTCCTCTTAAGTTCCTTGCTATCTAAGAAAACTGAAGACCCGAATCCGAATTAGCAATGCAAGGGGCAGTTTACACTAGGGGGCTTGCGCTTGGGATCACACAAATCTAAAATCTCTTATTGGTCTAAACTATGAAGGGTGGTCAGTTTGGGTTTACACTAGGGTAATTTAGGCCCAAGCCCAAGCAAATGACTTTGGATTAAGAAACTTGTTGAAATCTTACATGGATAGTTGTGGATGATGTTGTTTGGGCTCTTGGGTATTTTTTCAGGCCTACTTAAAAGAGGTGGGCTTAATGAAAATAACAAGGGCCTATGGGTTCCAAAATTATCTTATTTGTTGATTTATGATGTTTGATTAATGTTCATCTTTTTTTGAAAGATAAAATTGGAGGGATTTTTTTGTGGCTCCTCATAAAATTGTTGCCCTTTAAGGCCTAAACATCATAACAATGAAAATCATTTTTTCTGAAAAATAAATTTGGAGGGAATTGTAATGGCTACCTTCACAAAATTACTACCCCTTGGGGCTTAAAACAATAATAAAATGGGATAATTTTTATTTTCATTTTTTTGAAAAGTGAAATTGGGGGGGGGGGG
>Ga0209208_10005184_pt1 | contig 18216 bp, 7 predicted proteins | sample S1TSphfallax_3_FD_187694 | JGI IMG/M metagenome (GOLD analysis project Ga0209208, IMG submission 187694) | Host-associated microbial communities from peat moss isolated from Minnesota, USA - S1T2_Fd - Sphagnum fallax MG (SPAdes) (version 2) | ecosystem: Host-associated > Plants > Peat moss >... | reverse complement strand
ACACGCACTCTTCTAGTTGAACCCAAAACTTCACACAATTTTTTTCTTTTCTAATAAAAACTTGAAACTTCACACACACACACACACACACATATAATTAAACCTTGAACCTTACACACACATTTTTAAAAAAAAATTGATTGTGGGCCTAGTTAATTTTGTTTTTGAAATTAAATCCTCCCTTCAATTGAAAGCAAATTTGAGCCAACCTTCTCTCTTTCTTAGTCAAACCCATAAGTGAATGCATGAATGAATGGATTAATTTAAATGTCATTATGTAGTTTTTTGTAAAAGGGTGAAAACGCACTATAGTGTAAACAATTTTAGGGAAAATTGAGACTACATATAATATAAAAAATAATAATATTTAAGATTTTACTCACTGTGAATATTTTTAGAAACCACATGTGTTATAGTAGATTACCATTTTTATTAATTTTGAAAATCCACTCTTTTCTATTTAAAATGGTAAAAAAAACACTTAACCAATCCACATTTTTAATGAAAAAACATTATCCATATTGGAATTAAAACCTTTTTGAACCTTTTCTTTAAATTCCTCTTGAAGGTGTACTGACACTAATAGGAGCCAAGGTAGTTATGAATGTTTCATTTTTCATATTTTAGTGTCAAAAATTATACCAATATTGTGAATCATTCAAAAACACTCATGATAATGTTTCTAGTATATTATGGAAACATGTGGTATGATTTGGAATGAATGTATTGTGAATAAAATATTCAAAGACATTATTTAAGGTTCAAACATAATAAAAGGATAAGACTTAGTTCTTCCCATAGTCCTTGGCATGGAAAATCAATTGGGATAGGAACCATATGGTAGTGTGTTAATTGTTGGGCCAAAATAATCACTATAAACCTTCAAATTTTCAAAATTAATCATGAGTATAAAGGTTTTGCACGCATGGGTGGGTTAATTCAAGTTGTGTTCTTCCATAATATCCATGAACTATAACCATTATCAAAGTCATCCTTGTTAGATTTAGCAATTGGGAGGTTGATGAATGTTTATAGCCATATTTCTAAGCAAACATTATACATGCCCAAATATCTCTAGAGTTGTTTATGGCCAAAACCTTGATCCACCATCACAATTATCATCCCTAGTTGTAATTTCATTCATCCATGTCAATCTACCACAACCAACAACAAAACGTATTGAAAGGTATTCGACAAAAGCATTGTTCCAAATATAGTTGATTAATTGAAGCGGTATTTGATTTGATAGGCTTTTGACGACTTTACATTTTCATTGTTATAAATGTCTTTCGTTGTGTTCATATGGAACTGGGGTCACCTTGAAATTGGTGTGGCTATTGTTGATGGCAACACGTGTGCAATAAGTGCTAGAAGAAGCCTCAACTATATCTACCTGGGCAAAGGAACAAATGTCATTAATTCCACAAAACGAGCTTTCAATTGTGCATTCATGAATGTAGAAACACCAGACCTTTCGATTTGGTTTACTAACCCTAATTTTTAAAATTTTGACTTCAGCATAATTTTGTTAGTTGAAGCCAATTTTCAATTGTTCAACTTTAAAACACAACCAAGGTCTGCAAGTTGTTGCCAAGTGAGAGTGGCGGTGGAAGCAACCTTTTACTTCCTTAAGGCTACTAAATTTCCTTAATTTGTTGGGTTTTTTTTATGCTATCGAATTTTTTGAATTTTTATGTTTCCTTTGGTCAAGGTCGTTCCCTAGGGATCTTGACACATCCCCAAGCTCCTTGATGGACTCAACTACGAATCCAAAGGTGAAGATAGTGGAAGGAGAAGGAGTTGGGTGCACTCTTAAGTTCATATCACAGTAGACAGGTGTGCTAGAGCTCCAAGATGGGACTAGGAAAGTTGACGAGTAGTTCAATTACTCACACAGACTTGCACAAACTAAACAACAAGTTGGTTAGTGCGTAGTTCGAACATTTTGGTGCACAGACGAACCATGGGCAAACATGGACTCACAAGATTCACCACGACCACAACTTGGGAAGTCACCATTTTCCCCCTTATAGTGTATACTTAGTCCTTGACCACATGACCAACACCTAAATGTCATTTTGTCTTGGAACTCCCAAGTGGGAGTTTCGAAATTCCCAAAGTTAAGATTTTTGCGACTTTGGGTGTCGCAACCTTATTTTGGGAAAGTGTGGGGATGAAACTCACACTCCCAAAATGGGGATTTGGGAATCCTTTAGGACTTCCGAAACTTCAGAGTTCGTTTGCAAGGGTCAAAACACCTCACATTGGGGCGTTCCTTATATCATTGGAAAGCTGTCAAAATTTAGATGTCGAAAATGGATATTTGCAACACAAGCTATGGCAAAAAAAAAAGGCCGAGAATCAAATTGGCAATTTGACTTTCGACCATTAAAAGTCAAGAATTGACCTGACCTCAATGTGTGCAGGAGGAGTGCAATACATCGTTGGAAAGCTCTTGACGAGAGCTATAACTTTGCTTCAAACCTCCTTCGAATCGAAGGCCTGAGCAAAGAGTTATAGTCCCACAAAGTTACGGGAGTCCAAATCATGGCAGTTTCGGGATTCCTTCTTGGGAGTCTTAAGACAAAAAACAATTCAAACGTGGGTGCCACGAGGAGGCACAAAGAATACTATATGGGGGAAGGTGGTGGCTTCCTCCGAGTTCGGGCTATGGTGAGTCTTGTGAGTACAAAATTGTTCATGGCTTGTTTTAGCACTAAAGGTGTTCAAAAAATTGTACTAACTAACTTGTTGGTTGGTTTAGTGTAAGTTCGAGTAAATAACTAAAGCTTGTCACTCTCCCTAGCCCCATCCTGGAGCCTTAGCACGCCCCCTCTACCCCTTTTAGTGCTAAGAGTTGAAAGCATGCCCCGAATTCTTTACAATTCCGATGTTTGAGTAACTTAGACTCATCTTGGGTCTAATTAGGAACTTGGGAGCACATCATTGGGGGCCCATAACTTTGTGTGCAAACCTTTGATTGAAATGAGGTTTAAAGAAAAGTTATAGCCCTCATCAAAGGCTTTTCAACGATATGTTGCACACCACCTACACATAAAGAAACCGAGGTGATTCCTGACTTTTAGTGGTCATAACTTATGTTTTAAATGTCCAAATGGTCTTATGAGACCATTTCAGACATTTACGTTCCAAGAGCTTTTTAATGATATAAAATTCTTCAATCCAATGGGTTTTGATTCTTATAATCACTTTTTAAAAATTCGAGAGTCCATTGGGACTCTAACTCCCAAAGAAAGAGCTCATTTGGAAGTGTGAGGGCTCATCCCCTTACATTCTCCTACACTCTCAAGAGCATGAGATGTGACTTTTAGGTTTCCCTTTTGGTTCACACCTTTGCAAACCTTTACTTTGGTCGTAAACCTAAGGCTAAGGTTGCGACAAATTTGTTGGGATAACAACCATTATTTAGCTATTTCATGTGGCCAACCCACTCACTATTATTAATGCGTTACTTGTGGCAATCGCACTTCCTTCATTTTACACAATCAATTATGAAATTTCCTTGATGATGATTGCGATTATAGCTAAGGCTTATGATCTTCAATTGTTCCCACACCATCATAAGGTTTGTGTAACCAATCATGATTGAGTTTCATTTTGGATCAGCATAATTTATTGCAACATGGGCATTTATGCGTTGATTACTTTTTATTGTTACGTGTTTTAGTTATTTCTTTCAATTTTGTGTTAATTTCAACAACTTTTTATTGTCACTCTTCTGGAGTGTACCAAAAGAATACATATGTGTTAAGAAACATAGTCTTGCCTTTCTCCTTTCCTCATTCCATGTGTTAGAAGGACAACAATGTGGGTGGGTGATGTGCTCCCAAGCTTTTTGATAGATTCAAAAGTGAGTTTAAGGTGAAAACAACAGAAAAATAAGGAGTTGGGGCACGTTCTCTGGCTCACAACACTTTGGGAGTAAAAGGGCATGTTGGAGCTCTAAAATGGGATTAAGAAGAATGACAAGCAATCACTCACTCACACGGACCTACACAAAACCAAACAATAAGTTGGTTAGTGCATAACTAGAGCATTTTTGGTGTTGAAATGTTATAACCCTAGCCTTGGGCTCGTGACCAAGGCTAGGGCTTGCAAGGTTGTGGGCCAAGAAGGAAGCTCAGGAGTCATGCCACATGCTCCCGGAAGTGTAGGAAATTGTGAGGGAATGAACCCTCACACTTCCAAAGGAGTTTCCACTTTGGGAGTTGGAGTCCTGGTGTATTTCCAAATTTTTAGAGAGCGATTTCAAGGGTCAAAACTCAATGGATTGAAGAAATCTTTATATCATTGGAAATATTTTGAAATGTAAATGTCTAAAATGGGCTTACAAGACCCATTTAGAATCTGAAACACAAGTTATGGCCAAAAGAAAGGCCAAGAGTCGAAATGACAATTTGATTCCCAACCACTAAAAATTAGGAATCGCCCCAATTTCCTTGTGTGTAGGTAGCATGCAACATACCATTGGAAAACTCTCAACAAGAGCTACAACTTTTCTTTAAACCTCATCTCAATCAGAGGTTTGCACACAAAATTATAGGCTCACAAAGTTGCGAAAGTCTTAGTAGTGAGAATTTCAAGACTCTCACTTGGGAATCCTGGGACAAAATGCCATTTGGATTTGGGCCTCATGGAGAGGCATAGAGTATACTATAAAGGGGTAAGTGGTGGATTCCCCCAAGTTTGGGCTTGTGGTGAGTCTTGTGAGTTTGAATTTGTTGGTGGCTCGTCCTAGCACCAAAAGTGTTCCAACTATGCACTAACCAATTTGTTGTTTGATTTTGTGCAGGCCTGTGTGAGTGATTAAGTGGTTTTCATTCTTCCTAGTCCCATCTTGGAGTTCTAGCACACCCCTCTACCCCCTTCAAAGTTTTGCAAGCTAGGGAGCGTGTCCTTAATTCCTTGTTCTTCTGATGTTTTCACCTCAGATTCACATTTGAATTTATCAAAAAACTTGGGAGCATGTCACAGGAAGAACCACGGGCATATTCCAACTCACAAAACTCATCATGGCACGGACTTGGGGGAAGCCACCACCTTCCCCTTTATAGTATACTTTATGCCTGGCCAAAGGACCAACACCCAAATGTCATTTTGTCTCGAAACTCCCATTTGTCCCAAAACTCCCAACTATGGGAAATGAAAAGACGTGTTCCAAGAATTATGACAAAACCTTGAAATTTCGATTTTAATTATAATGGGCACCTTTATGGGAAACTTTTCACCTTATGCAAATTATGGCCATCAATTTAAAACCCTAAACCTGACCGTTGAAACGAACAAATTTGGGTAGTTAGAAAAAAGTAGTAATCATTAGTAGATGAGGAAACCATTGTACCTTGAATTAATTATAGAATATATCAAACAATTTGAAGGTGTCCATCGAAGGGAATGATTCACAGATTGATGGCTAGAAAATGGTGTTATCCTACCCTTTGAAGTATGGGCACACAATGATGGAATGATGACAATTACATTGATTTTTTTCTTCATGCCAGAAATTCAAAATTTGAGAACCTTGGGGAACATTTGTGCATTCGGCTATCCTATGGACATGCTTTCCACTTGGAAGGATCTACAGGCCCAAGATGACCTTTCCCCTATATGAATGAAATGCATTTGGAGGGATCCCCAAGAGTGGAAGGGACATCTCGATGGGGAGAAGGGGCGTCCATTGAGGAGGGGTTTTATCAAGAGCGGAAGGAATTTATTGGCGGGGAGAAAGGCGTTTCCCCAAGTTTGACGTGAAAGTCATTTGGAGGTAATGGGCGACAAGGGGCAGGGACAAAAAAAGAAGATGGGGTTAGGGGTTCTGGCCTGGGGGCTGAGCTGTGAGGGGTCGCGAGGCCAGGTGATCGAGTGGGTTTAGTTAACTAGATGGGGTGGTTAACCAGGGGTAGGAGCTCTGGGTTGGGGCATCGAAATTGGGAACCCCTTCTCACCTCTCCCATTTCCCTCCCCTGAGGAGCGCCCCTATTATCTATAAGCAAAGTTTATTTCACTCCTTAGGGGAGACCCTCCTCAGGTCAAAGTGCGTAAAAAATTGGCTTCGCATTTAATTCATTGCACTTGTTTAGTGCTTGCCCTTTGACCAAAATCAGCTAATGCACCTAAGACACTAAAAGCTCCCCCTCAAAACTCTGTTCGACTCATTGCACATGATAACTTATGCAGAGAAACCTAGTTTTGCTGCAAGATTTCATTATCGAAAGGTTAATTTAAAGGCAAACAAAAAAGGCTTGTTTTTTTTGCCCAAAAGGAGGCTACTAAAAGGGTTTTTTTTGTACTTTGAGATTGTGGGTTAGAAATTGCTATAGCATATTTTAAAATGATAAAACATACAGGTTTCACAAAACATTTTTTGACTTGTTAGAATATGGAGAAACATGTTATCAAAACATGCAAAACCACACAATTATGTGCAAGGCGCAAAAGGATGCAAAAATGTCACCTGAAAATGAATGTTAGACCAAGCTCAAAGGGGGAGGGGGGTGTTTAGTGTGTCTTGAATTGTACCATGAGGGATGGATGGTGCATGGACTGAGCACTATTTCATTAAATGTTTTTTGTTCCCCAGCTAACCCCGCATAATTCAGGGTTTTAAAAGTGTGCTTGGGGTTGTAAAAGTGGGGTTCATAATTTATACAATTTGATTACCTTAAAACAGGAAAACAGGGGTCATTCATGGGTCTTGGTTAACACCAACAAGCTAGAATATTCTTTTTTGCAAACCGAAAAAAATTCGTCAAAAAAAAATCAGTGGTTACATGTTTGGATAAAGGTGTAAGATTTGAAATACGAAAAGAGGAGTTGGTCATGTTGGAAACAATCAGGACATGTTGCACTTTGCTTTCAGCTTGTTTCATAAAGTCTTCAAGTTCAATATCTATTCTTTTAGTTCAAAATCCTTGAGTTCCTTTTTTTTATCAGTCATTTTCAGTTTTAAGTCATCCAAAATTGATAGACAAAACATCGCCCATCAAAACATAGATAGGAACCTTGGGAAACAATTAACCCTTTATCTTGGATGTGATGAACATTGGTGGCAACGTTTTTTTAACTGGCAAAAGTTAGCCAAAATCAAAAATTGGAAATGGAGTTATTTTCAGGGGTTTCAATCACACAAGTGGCAAAAGAGAAAGGTAAAAAATCACCATATATCTTTATTTAATTTTCAGTAAGAAAGCAGAAATATAAAAGGATGATTAAGGATTAATACTTCCTAAGGAATGGGGATTATTGGTATTTTGGCTACATCTTCCTATAGATGATAGCCTATTTGGTTGCATCGGAATACTGATTTAGAAATTGGTATATACCCAAATAGGGGCTGTGGGTGGACCTGATTTAAAGCTGGCAAAGGTGCCTGGTTCCACCAGTGGGGGCGCCAGGTATTTCATTTTTGTAATACCCATCGGTTCTCGGTATTTGAAAAAATTCAAAATCAAAGAACGACCAGTTCTGGGTATTTTGAAAATTTTCAGATTCAAAGAACTGCTGGGTTTCATGAAAGAACTGGCAAAGATCTGGTGGTTTTTAGCCAGATATTTGATATTTTTCCATTTTTTTAGAACTGCAGAATAAGCATGTATTTGTTTTTAGTAACCACGGTTATATATCATAAACCGGATACTGTTTTATAAACATAGTTATACAGTTTGATACCCGAACTTATAACCGGTATGTGTTTGGTAAAATACCCGGCCCACTCTGGTTCGGACCTGGGTCTTCAAAGCGGAAAACGAACCAAATCAAGAGGTATGGGCCACACGTCCTGCGCACCCTGACGTTGTCCTACCCAGGAAGCAGCGTTTTTATCTCCATTCCCACCACATTGCCGTTTGCAGCATTGTCAGCAAGATGCGGCCAACTGCCGCATTCAACCCCGACTACAGAGTCCAGGCGACGCTTAGCAAGCTAAGTGGGACAAAGAACGCGTTTTCCCGTTCTACAACTCTCGTTCGAAAGTTGCAACATCTACAAATCTCTGGCTGTCTTCATCAACATTCAAGCACTAGTCCACTCGCCTTCTCGCAGGCTCCTCTCACTCTCCTCTCGTCTCAACCCTTCTGTTGGCGGTCCAAACTCTACAGCTCTGCACTCCACTATAGCCTTCGTTTTGCTCGCAAAGTTTTCACTTTTTTGGGCCTTAGAGCTGCACTGATCAGCGACTCATCAGCTTCATTCATCTCCACAGCTCCATTCCTGATACACAGATCTAATATTTCAGTACTTCAGATCAGTGACTGCGGTCAGGATGGCGAAGCTCGCAGTAGCTTTGGTGGCAGCAGCAATTCTGCTCGTGTGCATCAGTCGAGTGAGGGCGCACAAGACCCACAACGTGACATTCTACGTGCACGACTCTATCTTGGTCCCCAACGCCAAGGCCCTCATCGTGGCCGGACCCGGAGGCGACTTGACCAAGCTGCAGAAGGGTGCGATCCTTGTGACAGACACCGTCATCACCAAAACCGCCGACCCGAACTCCGCTTCGTTAGGGAAGTTCGAGGGACAATACATCGTCGATGGAGGCATCAAGTATCGCATCCAGGCGACCGTGATCATCGACTTTCCCGGCGATTTGGTGGAAACCACGTATGAGATTTTGGGGCAGCGCACATCATTCAACTCGACAGACGACAGGACACTTGCAGTGGTAGCAGGCACCGGTTTCTTCGAAGGCCAAAAAGGATATGCCGTCGTCCATACGGTTGCACAAAAGCTGTTTGGTACCAACGGTGCTCAGATCAACACACAGAAGTGGACACTGGTTGTTGGCAAGTAGAATACAATTATTGTGTGGTTGCCAAGCTTCACATGATCAGTACTTGATAGATAGAGCGAAAAGATCAAGGGCGTAAATTAGTTCTCAGCAAGTGCCACCCATCTTGAAAGCCATGAGGCATCATTCATTATACTGCTCAATCTTGAAATCTTGTATGATAAACCTCTAATTGTCTAGAGCTTGGAGGAAATCTAGCAATAGGCAGTCAGGGATTTGACACTTTGTGACACCTTTATTCTAGTTGGCTTTTGTGTTTTTCCAGTTTTCATCTTTAGCATCATTATCAGTCCTCCAAAAAAGATTGAACATTAGTTCGAGACAGGTTTGTAGACTTTCTTTAAACTCAAAGATTTTTTGAAAATGTTGTAAATTTTTTCTTGAAAAGAAAATTGCTTTCCAAAAAATGTCACAAAGTTTTTCTTTGAAAACAAAAGTTTTGTGGCAGAATATTCATTTTCAATTTTTGAGGTGGAAATTTTTGCAAAAATTCAGCAACCCGACAAATCATTGCTCTATTCCCTTGCTGGTGGCTAACTTGAAATCTTGTTTCCTTCCTGAGGCTAGATCAGAGATACAAAACTTCTTTTGTTGTACCCGTGAAAATCAAGTGCACAGGAAGCTCGTAATTAGAGAGTTACACACTGTTAGTTGAAACTGCGCTTTATGCGATAAGGATCAGCGTTTTATTTTGTAGCGACTTTTTCACTAGGTGGGGATTGGTGTCCAAAAATAATATTATGTCGAATATTCCTTTGAAACATTAGCTATGTGGGCCCCTTCACTTCTTTGTGGAAGAAAGCTGACATTCAATTAGTGTATGTGCCTCCACAGCTTTCCCATGGATTTATGAGTCTTAAATTTCCATTTTCCTTTATTTATTTTATGACCTTCCAAGTTCCCACATCATGATACTCATTATTTTTTTGAAAATTTGTGTGCACATGTCTTAAACGTAGTAGTCATTTTGGACATATATTAGTGAAGGGGGAGCAATTGGGACAAAACAAGTAGGCATTTTCACTTTGAAGAAGTAAAATAGTCTTGGCACATTTTTCAAACACAACGATGAGCGTTTTGTTCCTAAACATGCATTCTTGTAGGAACATACTTTCTCCGTCCCTAATAATGTATCGTTGTAGGTGCGAACCCTTAGCTGTGCCAAATAGTCAAATGGGAGGAATGTGACTCGAGGGGAACTAGGGGAACTAGAATCATTTATAAAAACGTCAAATGCATTCAGGGTATATTCACATTATTAGGGGTCACTTTCCCCCTTTTTTATCTTTGCTTAATTTTTTTGAAATATGACTTTGAACTTGATGCATTGATGGATTTTTAAAAGAGAAATTCATAAGTATTTTCACAAGTATTATGTTATTAGAATTCAAAGTAAAAAATAATAATAACAAAAATATGAGATGCAATTTAAATATGATATATTTTTAAAACTATTCTTTTCATTATTTAAAAAGATTTTAAATGTCTCAAATTTCTTTGAAAATAACATATTTATGAAAAAATTCAATATACCTTTAACAATAATACAATGCAACATGTTTTTGGACCATAACATTTGTTTAATTTATCAAATTGTAATCCATGATTTTAAAAATATTCTTCCCAAATAACCAATCACATTATGTCACATTAACTTGATTACTTAATCCATTCCTTATAAGGACTTTGTCTTTGTAACACTTTCGTGTTACTAATAAGACGAATGCACCCCACAAATAACAAAATAAAATTCTAAAACTTCTCCACTTTCCCACACAAAGGATTGCATGCAATTGACAATTATTAAGCATTTTTCAAAACTCTAATTATTCAACCAAACATAATTTTAGAACATTACAATATTTATGCATAATCATTTGTAGTCACAAGGGCAACTTAGGGCAAACCAACTCAATTAGAAACACCACATGTAATTGACTATAATAATGATGGTGTTTTTTTAATTGAATATATATTAATAGGACATAAATTATATCTAAAATCCATTATATATATTGATTACATGTACATATATACGATATATGTATTTTGAACATGCATCTATTTTTGAAAAATGAATGCCTATTAATTTAAAAATACCATATACATAAGAAGTTATAATTATGTAAATTTTATATATAAATTTGGTAGAAGCATGAATATATACCTAAATCCAAACAAGAATTATTAAGGTCTTCTAGAGCCCAACACTTTCAAAATTCCATTAAGTTTCAATACAACTTTCTTTTAAAACTATTGTCATTCAAGATAAAAAGTGAGATTTTTTTAAAACATCAATTAACCACACTACTTCCATTAATTAATCTCTTCAAATATTTTCTTTAATTTCATGTGTAATTTTTTTTTATTCACAACAACTTTAAAAGTTTGCAAATATCATTGTATAATTTCAACCTTATTTGCATTAAATTTGACAATGGTTCTTATTTGATAGAGGCTTAAATTTGCAAGATCCTTGATGTATTCATGCAAGAGATACCAAATTATGGAATAAAGATGAAGCTAATGACAAATGGTAAATAATGGATATGATATTATTATCCTTGTGCAATTTGTCCAAGTGTTAGCAACATTTTAAAAATCTTGTCATATGCAACCATTATGTTTGTAAATGAGTTGCAACAAATAATCACGTGCAACTATACTTGCAACTACACCTAATTAATGAACAATTTTGGGTCATGTTCGCAATTAATGCCACCTCCATCCTCAATTTGGATGAGTTTTGTGAATTATATAATATAAATACATAGTTTATATACATATACCCATAGTTGCATTGGCAACCAAGGTTTTGCAATTATCATTTTTAACACACCTAAATACACATTAGGTTGGGTTGGGCATGTTTTTGAATGATTTTTCCGAACATGAAAATCCCACCTATACATGGCTCATTTTGTCACAATATAACCCTAGATTCAACATGTGTCCCAAGCAAATCTAGGCCCCCAATTTTATCCCAAATTCCAACAAGTATCTAAGAATATGGAAAGATCTTCAAAATTTTGTATCATAACTTTCTCTCAAATATCAAAAGCAACGAGAATCCAAGGCGAACTAAATAAGAACTTGCAAACCCTAACGCTACTCAAGCCCCTCTCAAGGGATACCACCATAAAACACATGATGATGTACTAATATTTTTTTAGTGTTGGAGGCCACATTACCATAAGAAATAATGCATCCATGTGGTTAGCAGGAGTTACCTTCATTTTGTAGGCATTATGGGTTTAACATTTTTGTAAGACATGCACCTTCCATGTGAGACCATATAATTTCATTGTCTCCATTACAATTTTCTTCCACATCTATTCATTAAAAAATAATTATTTTTTCTGTTTATTTGAATTGTTAGCAATTTCCTTAGCTGTCATGCCAAGTAGTTATATGAACATGGAAATTCCATATGTTGCTTTAATGAAAAATGTTAACCACTTAATTCCAAACTTCCCCAAAAAAAAATCAATGTAATTCTTTCATTGGGTAAAACATTCAAACGTGGGTTTTACCAAAAGTGGACTTAGACTTGTATTTGCTTCATGTTCATTATTACCCTTCTTTGGTTTAAACTATTGTTGGCATTTTCATTATAATTTATCAAACATCATAATTTGTAATATAAGTAATGACATTTATAGATATTAATATTTTTATGTGTATTAGTAGTTTGGTAGGGTCTTTATAATTATGATTGACATATTGAAAAGAACATTATGTTTTGATAAATGATATTGACGATATACCATAATAATTTGGAACCTTCAACATTAATTATATATTTTCAGAAATGTTGAATTTTTCAAAAAACACTTTCTTCAAAAAAAAATTGTGAAAGAAATTACAAATTTTTTGTGAATATTTTATCTTTCAATATGTAATTTTCAAATTTAATTGATTTTTGGATATATATATGTTGAAGCCACCCTTGTATTATGGTATATATAATACGTAACATATGCATTTAAGTTAACTCATCAAAACTGCACCCTTCTTCCAATAAAGTTTGTGGCTGAATGCTTCACCCTACACATGACATTTTATGGAAGACATCCTTGCAATGGGGGATGTGTCATGAATTCCAATGTCGATGTTTATGCCCATCTCTATCAACACACATAAACTAAACAAAATAAAACCTCATAAATATAATGCATCCTATCCAAACCAAAGTTTTCCTCACTCACACAAAAACAAAAACTATTACCTAGCACAATTACAAAATTCAAGTAACATACATCTTGCAAACCAAAACAAAAATTTCCTTATAAAGCAAATACAACACACAACACTAAGCTGGTTTCAAAATGCATAAAAATAGATTTTGAAACACAAATCCTTGCTTATCTCAAACATTAAAAATCTAGAATTGTGTTCACACTAGAATCAGTTCCAATCCTATTTACCTTAAGTTACCTACAATAATTATGATAAAAAAAAAAACTATCATAAAACTCGTGACCAATGGAATAAGTTACAAACCTTTCAAATGATAGTTATGACTAAATTTGGTCCATTATCTGGCACACACATGATAATATTTCCTTATTTAAATTGAATGTGCATTGTCCAAATGCCATAGGTGTTATGTTCCAATTTAGTGGGTAATATATCTTTCCTAGATATTCAATATTTTCCTACCAATTAAAATAATGAAACTAGTCTCATCTAAATCATTTGGTTTACATATAAGAATTCTTCATTTGGTAAAGACATGTAAGCTATCCATAGATCATGTGGGCAATTTAACTAGCTAATTAAAACTATTTTTCCAATATATGACACATCATATCAAGTTGGAACAAGTCCATCCTATCAAATTATATGTCTCCAAGTATATTCAAAATAGTCTCGAAAAGCACTATAATATGTTTCAATAAGGGCCATGACAATGGTTGGTTTACATGAAGTCATAGGTGTCATGCAGTAATAACATTGCAATTGTATTTCCAAGGTGAGCCATATGACTTTAGTGATGAAGAATGGTGTGCCAATTTGAATGTGGGAAGCAAGTCTCCAACAATGCAACTACCTGTCCAATCCAGGTAGACATTGGGGTGGACATTGATGGTCTAGTACATGATGCATTCATCATTGTAGATATGTTAAAGATGGACAAAGGAGGGGTGGGAAGGTGAACATGGGGAGACACACCAATCTGAATATTATTAAATTGATAAACCTCCATCTTTTTTATCAATAATATTACCTCTCTCACACATTTTCAAAGTGAATATTAGATTAAATTTAAAGATTTATTAACGATTCAAATACATTCTATAACTCTGAAGTTTTTTTCCCAAGCCACTGGGTTTATAATAGGGGTATTAGTCCAAGTTGAAAATGGTGATGAACTGTTTTAGACATAGAAATTTCATGCAGCCAAAGATAAGATTAAGGTAGTTTTCTGGTTTTGGGTTTGGGGGGGCGGGTTGTGGGGGGCATTGTTTTTCTTCTGTTCCTAATGTGTTTCCACTGTGTTCCCAACAAGTTTCCAAGTTGTTCCCATCAGGTTCCCAAAGTTCCAAGACACATTTTGAATAGCACCTCATTTTCTATCCCATATTCTTTGGCTATAGTTCAACTTCCATGAGGCTCATTCTGCAATGGCTCCTTCTGAAAATGAAAATAAAAAGCCTATTTCTCACTAATTAACAGAAGCATCAATAAGTACGACAGCCCGCCATTATAAATTTATGCCATAAAATGGGTCTGGCAACCAGTGCACACAAATTTTGGGGGTATGTTGTATGTTGAGGCAAAATGGTCAGATGGCAAGAGATATGGCCTCCTCCATGGCCAAACTCACCAATACTGTAACCAGGTTATAAATCTATATATTGATGGCTACTGGCATCTAGGCGTGTGTTTTTAGCCGCCAGATGACGCACACTGTCATCACCATAGGTAGTTGTCAGAATCCTTAATAAAACACAGGTGCTTGTCCTATGTTCCAGTGTTAGTTTGGGACCAAGGTTGCCATCTGTCTTTTGATGGGCAATATTTTGTGTATCACTCTTTGGATGACTTAAAATCGACAACAACTGGAAAAGAAATATAGAATTCAAAAGATTTTTGAATTAGAAGGCTAGAAATTGAACTTGAAGAGTTTATCAAACAAAATCAAAACACATCTTGCTAAGGGCAACATCTCCTCATTTGCAACATCACCAACCCCTCTTCGAATCTTTCAAATGCAACACATTTATTCAAAATCTCAAACACATAATCACTGACTTTTTTGGTAGTGAATTTTCGCCATTTTGGTGGAAATATTTGTAAAATAATAACATTCTGAAATTTTTATTTTTACTTTTGAAAAAAATCCTCTTCTTTTTTCATTAGTAAAATCACCAAAATTACTCACAACCACCTACAATATGAAAGGGCGCTCAAGATTTTCTACTTTCATATTCTTATGATCAGCACCTGAGCAACATCACAAAATGGAAGGAAAAAAAAACACCACAATTAATCAATATAATTGAAAATAATGATAAGATAAATTTTACAATCCAAGTAAATAGGAAAAATACATAGATAATCATCATCTCATGTGTAAAGGAAGTCACTCAAAGTCATAAAGGCTGCCCTCTTCACATAATGCTAATTCTGAGTTTTTAAATCCTTAAATCTTTTGCGAATATGGGCTTTTTGAACTTTTGCTTATTCTGAAAGTAAATACAACCTGAAAGAGATGAGACGTATGTTATTTTTCATGTATTTCGAGTACGATGTTGTATGACATCTGACATAAGGTTACGACAGATCTTCCTGTGAAAAGATGCAAGTTGACTGATGGATAAACCCAAATATGATGCATGTCGGAAGTGGAACAGTGGATCCAACCTTAATAGTAACCTACAGGCTACAGTCCCAAATTCACCTTCACCAGTTTCATCCATTGTTCAAACCTCTTCAACTTGTTAAAAAATAGTAAAAATAAAATCTCCATTAAATTTAACATGAGTGCTTCTTAAGTTCCTTCCACTAACAGAACGCAATGAATATGGGTCCTAGAAGCCAGAGTGCTTAAGTCAATTATCCCTCAATGAAAAGGATGTAGTTTTTGGCAAAATTAAATAATTTCTACAAAACAAACCCATCAATAGGGTCCAGAAAGTGTGAGAAATCTGTTCATTTGTGCCAAAAAATAAAGTGTGAGGAAAACTTTTCCTCTTGACCACTTAATTGTAGCAACGTTTAGCTTCCTGGACTGGTGGGACGCAGCATCCACTTATTGTTGACGAACGATTGAGGTCATCCAGTTGGATGAAACCCTGGCACACTTTTAAAACCCTCGGCTATCTGGGGTTATCTGGGAACAAGAACCCAATGAAATAAATTCTCCTGTCCACGCACCATCCATCCATGGTGACTCATTCCTGGGTGCTCGTTCACTCTCGCCTCAGCCTGGTGAAGCATTCAATTGGTGGCACCTGTTTATTACCTTCCCCCTCTCTGTATTGACCAGTGTTGCGTTAGTATATAAGGGGCAATGTGGGTATATGGTACTGGTATGAGTACTTGGTATTGAAGAACATACAAGTCGGATGTATCATATAACCTGAGGCAATACCAGTACCAGAATGTATCGGACCTGAGGTAATACTAGGTAATATATGCCTGCCTTATACCAGGTCCAATACCAGGCAAAACTAGTCATTGGGCAAAATTTGGCATTGGTCCCAATACTGGTAGCAGACTGGTATGAAAGTTTTTTAAAAAAAGGTACTCATTTACAAACACTTGCCAGGTATGGGAGCCAAAAAAAAAAAACCCCCCATAACAGGACAAGTCTGGTTCCTATTTCTTTTCAAATTGTGAGATAGGTGGACTGGTTCTTCTGCTAGAGGACTTAGCCAGATTTGGCTAGACGATACGGAGAAAAGTAGAAAATTTCTGAAACCTGCTATGTCCTGGCGACATGCGAGAGCCTATAATCTAAAAATGGCGATTCCATCTTTTTTCCCTCAAATGATCCGAATTTGGGGGTTTTTTCGCCGACAATTCCTTCGAAGAATTCGCAGCTCCTTTTTTTCGGTCGCCAAGTCGCGAAATTTGGTCCCGGGAAAAATTTGAGTGTCATTTCAGAGTGATTGAAATGGGGATAGCCAAGGTACTCACTTCACCGTTGGTGGTGGCAGTAGTTCTGCTCTTGTGCATTAGCCTAGTTAGTGCGCACAAGACCCACAACGTCACATTCTACGTGCACGACTCTATCTTGGTCCCCAACGCCAATGCCCTCATCGTGGCGGGACCCGGAGGCGACTTGACCAAGCTACAGAAAGGTGTGATCCTTGTAACAGACACCGTCATCACCAAACATGCTAACCCGGGCTCCGATGCGTTAGGGAAGTTCGAGGGACAGTACATCGTCGATGGAGGCATCAAGTATCGCATCCAGGCGACCGTCATCATCGACTTCCCTAGAGATTTGGTGGAAACCACGTACGAGATCTTGGGACAACGCACATCATTCAACTCAACAGACGACAGGACACTTGCAGTGGTAGCAGGCACCGGTTTCTTTGCGGGCCAAAAGGGATATGCCGTCGTCCATACCGTAGCACAAAAACTTTTTGGCACCAACGGTGCACAGATCAACACCCAGAAGTGGAGACTGGTTGTTGGCAAGTAGAATACAAATATTGTATTGTTGCCAAGCTTCACACGATCGGTACGCGATAGATAGAGCAAAAAAATAAGAGGCCCCTAAATTGATTCTCAGCCAGTGCCACCCATCTTCAAAGCCGTGAGGCATCATTCATTATGCTGCTCAGTCTTAAAAGCTTGCATAATATACCTCTGATTGTCTAGAGCTTGGAGGAAATCTAGAAACAGGCAGTGAGGGATTTGACAATTTGCGATACCTTTATTCGAGTTGGTTTTCGTTTTTTTCCTTCAGTTTTAATCTGTAGCATCATTAGCAGTCCTCCAAAAAAGATTTAACATTCTTTCATTACAGGTTTGTAGACTGTCTTTAAACTTTAAAGAGTTCGTGAAAATGTGGTGAAATTTTTTCCAAAAGAAATTTCTTTTCAAAAATTGTGACGAATTTTTTCTTTGAAAACAAGAAATCTGTTATAGAGTATTCGGTTTTGAATTTTGAGGTAGAAATTTTGGCGAAAATTCAGCACCCCCTAAAACTCACTGCTCTATTCCCTTGCTGGCCGGTTTGAAATCTTGTTTCCTTCCTGAGGCTACAGATCAGAAATCCACAACTTCTTTTGTTGTGCCCATGAAAATGAACTGCAAAGGAGGTGTGTAACTAGAGAAGTACACACTTTAAGTTGAAACTGCACGTTGATGCGATAACGATCAGCGTTTCATTTTGAGGCGAATTTTCAGAGTTTGACGATTTTTTCCCAAAGATAATATTATGTCGA
>Ga0209208_10005183_pt1 | contig 18217 bp, 10 predicted proteins | sample S1TSphfallax_3_FD_187694 | JGI IMG/M metagenome (GOLD analysis project Ga0209208, IMG submission 187694) | Host-associated microbial communities from peat moss isolated from Minnesota, USA - S1T2_Fd - Sphagnum fallax MG (SPAdes) (version 2) | ecosystem: Host-associated > Plants > Peat moss >... | reverse complement strand
TATTCTTCTCTACTGAACGACTTGACAAGCATTATGTATTAGCTGACAAATTATTCTTAAATTCTAGTGAAGTTTTAGGGATCGTGCTTAATAAATTGAATCTAAAGATTCTGTTGTCTCCCTTTTCTGGAGCATTTCCACGATGAGAAGGGGCCTACAATGAGGGTGGTAGCCAAGGGTCCAGCCCCGCATCTTCACAATGTCTCTCATGTGTGGGCATCACAGCTCGGGAAATCACAAGGTCAACATTATCCTGAACTTAAACATACATGGTTCACACAGCATAGGAGGGGTCCAGGGTTTATTATATCTGCACACTCAGATAAAGAGAAATCTTACTCCATTAAGTAGTAGCTCTAAATATTCCTCTTAGAAAAAAGAAAGGGCCAAGTATTGTAGTACCTTTTTTCAGGTTTGGCACAAATTATATTATTTTCACTTTGTTAAATTTTCAAAAAAAACAATATTAAATGTCGAAAATCCAATCAAAGTGGCCAGAATTAAACCCACAACAAGTTTAACTAAATAATGAAGCCTTTCATCAGTCTAACTAAAAGCACAGCAGGAAACTGATGAAAACATTGATAATATTATTGAATTTATTTTTTAAATGCCAAAATTTTCAAAATAAAAAACTCATCTCTATATCAAAATCTTCAAATTATATTAATTATTTGACACATTAATGTCGAACCTAAAAAGGTACTATGATAGTAGGCCTATATTACCCTGAGAGTGTTTGGGATAATATGCCTACTTAAATTCACAACATCATTGCCACCCTTAAGGGGTAAAGCCTAAGAACCCTCACCGTCCTATGCCTCAAGATTTATGTATGTTTATGTTCGTGGTAATGAACATGCCACATGCTTTATGATCTATGTACGTTTTAAGTTTGTGATAATGTTTGCATTATTACAATGCTTAACAATCTATGTTGATCAGCCTTTTCTATTATTGGCAAATTTTCACAACAAAGCAAAATTCTAATTCTAAAATCAAGTGATTTTGGAGATTTTCAATTGTTAGAAGTGGGAAAACAATTAATTGTCAAAAATTTATATTGGGTTTTCAATGTATATTAAAATACATATAGAAGTACAATGAAAGATTATATTTTATATTTGGTTTATAGTCATATTTGGCTAAGTCTTCCTAGAGATGATTGCCTCTTTTTCTACATGTTCCCATCAATGATTGCCACTTTGACTGCAAACAAAAATTCATTAAAAAACCATTTATATGTATGTTTAAGTTCATAATAATGTTCACATGAAGTGTTTTACAATCATACATGTATTTAAGGTCATGATAATGTTTGCCTTGTGCTTTACAAGTTTAGGGTTTTAGTGATTATGGTGTTTTATTTTTTGAAATGCCTTGCCATGACAAAAATACCTTGCGTAAGGTGCCCTCCAAGTACACAAAAAAATTAGGAGCATGCTTTAGCAATCATGTAAAACACTCCAAGAAATGGGTGAAGGCCATACCTAAAATGCAAGGCCAAACTCAACTACCTATTGCCTTGTCCTAATACCCTTATTTTGTATAATACCCTCCACCCTGGGTCTGGAGGGGCAGATTATGTAATTTTTGTGACACGTTATATCACATAATCCTTTGTTGATGATCATACATTCATAATAGTGATCAAAATGTTTATTAAGCACAAATTTTATATAGAAATTGTTGAATATGCCTTCCTAGATCAGTGTTGGGCAGTTCTCAAATGCTGATCCAGTTCTCAACTCGGTTTTTAGCCCAGTTTTCATAATGAGAACCAATTGACACTTTTACATGAGAAAATCAAACTGAAAAAATCAACCTCAGTTCTCCCGTGAATGAGATCTGGTTATGAAACTGGTTCAAATTTTATTTTATTTTAAAATTCTTTTTGAGAATCGAACATGTTTTCTCATTGAACTCAGATTCAGTTCTCGGAGTCTTTGTATCATTTATTGGTTCCTCTTGTTCTTCTTCTCACACGGGACTGGTGCTATTGGCTCCTCTTGATCTTCTTCTCACTTGAGGATGCTACTTTTTTCATGTTGCTATTACTTTTTTTCCTTTTACTGCTATTTACTCTTCTTTTTACTGTTATTACTCTTCTTCTTTTCCTGTTGCTATTACTCTTCTCACATGGTGTTGCTCTTTTCACGCGTTGAAGTAATTTAATTATTTAATTACTAAAACTGATTTTAAGTAATGAAAAACTTAATGATCAAGTTGTGAATGTCAGATGTGAAAACCAGTTGTTGTATATATGAGAATTGCCCTATTTGAGAATTGGGTAGTTTGAAAAGAATAAAATTCTAATGACCTGACCAGTTCTCACCAGCTGAAAATATATATATATTAGAAAACTGATCAGGTTTTCATTACATCATAAGAGAACCGAAACCTCTCCGATTTTCACCAAAAAAGTGCAAATCAACTAACACTGTCCTAGACCTTAATGTCATAGAATGGCCTTGCCGTTGCCCATTATGTTGGGTGCATTGCCTAGCTAGCCCTAATTTTGGCTACCCTAGTACCTTACCCAACATAATATACCAGGGCTTGACTATTCCATGATGCATAATAGCACTAGCTTTCTTGGAAACTTACAAGAAAAATCCAATTCTCCAAAACACTTTTTCTATCTCTCCTATAGCCTAGAGATTGGATAGAAAGTTCTAAGTAAACTTCCTTTGCGTTTGAAGAATAAACTGTTTGAGCTCTGACCTTTCTACAGGATTGCAATTGCATACATTATTATTATTATTGTTCTCTGTGGATCAATATTACAATTCATATATAGTATGAACTTTTGAAGTACAAACGAGATATCTGTAAAGTCAACCGATTAGGGGGCAAGAACGGCCAGTTTTGGCATAATAGGGCATCACACGCATAACTTGGAATGAAAATTTTACAAAAGGAAGTAACTGGGACCCAAACTAGTTTTTTCAGTGGTCAACTGAGTTGCATCTTATGGTTCTTTTTCCTGAGCGCCTGCACCTCTGCTACATATATTTTATGAACTTTTGAAGTACAAAATAGAGATCTGCAAAGAGAACCGAGTAGGGGGCGAGAACGGCGAGTTTTGGCATATTAGGAAATCAAACTCATAACTCGGAATGACACTTTTACATAAGGAAGTAACTGGGACCCAAACTAAGTTTTTCCACCAATTTGGGTGGTCAACTGAATTTCATCTTATGGTTCCTTTTTCCTGAGCGACTGCACCTCTCTGCTACATATATTTTCACTGCTCCTACATGTACAACTACTATAATTACTCTCGAACCTTGTGCATTAAATGCTGAGTTTCAGCATTTCATACCCACATTTAATCAAATTTCCTTACTTTGCAGATACCACTGAAAGACAGGATAGGGGGTGAAACAGAGGGTAGGTTTGCAGATAACTCAGAATATAGGTGTTTTTTTGAGTTTCTTCCCATTTGACAGTTTTGCCCACTTGGGATCACACTTTCTACGGCAGGGGATCTTGTTCTTCCTTCACACCAGGGTATAGTCAGACTTCTAAGTAAAAGGGCTGAGGATTTTCTCAATGTTGGTTAAGATCATCTCAGCCGGCAGCAATAATAAAACATTCTCTCTCACCTTATACTTGGTAAATTCATCTTTATGGGTGGGGATGCAGAGACAATTAACACTCTATATTGGATGTGGAAAACACTTGTAGTGGCTGAAATAGGGTTGTGGGTGGACATGTTCTTAGTAACATGAAATTGTGGCAAAAGAGGTCGGACTGCTTGAATTGCACTGTCATGTTGTACCACATGATATCTCTACACTTTTAGTCAACAGAAGCTATTCCAGTTATACGAAAGTTGAAAAGAGTATGAAAATGCAATGCATAAGAACTGGAGTCTTACCAACTATGAAGTACCTGACTGGCTCACTTCTGAATTGGATGCCATTAGTTTGAAGCAGTGTTTTTTTATTTGGGCGAAATTTCACGGAATTTCAACCTGGAAAAAATGATTGCGACCTATACAAGTGATTTTCCATGGAAAAAATGGCCGAAATTTGCCAGATTTCCAAAAAACAATTTCCAGATTGTCAGATTTTTATGCTAAGTTCCAGCAGGTAGCCAAGAATATAGAAGGATTCTGTATTTTTCCTACTTTCATATCTAGAATGTAATAAAAAATCTGGCTAAATCATCTTGTGGATCATTGCCACTTCAGCTACATCACAAAATGTTTTCTAAAAAAACCTGGTTTGAATGTTCCTGGATATGTATCTCCCCCATTGCCTTCGGAGAGAGGAGCGAGAAGTCATGGCGGAACTCAAAACTGCAATTAGGAATAACATGATAAATCCATGTTCCACCATGACTTTCATGATTCACAGAAGTGCAGGTTTGGATCCTGGATGTGTAATATCTCCCCTGGCACTGGAATTGGAAAGTGCAATTGTCAATAACATATCTACCAATTGGGACATTTGAGAGGCAAGCAGAATTTGCTGAAGGGAATGTGAAATTTGGACTCAAAGAGTATGCCTTAATCTTCAAAAAGACAATCTTTATATGATTTTAGAAGCAATCAAATATTCTTTGTGGGTTTTATAATGCACACAGTACAAAAGTTTTGTACTGTGTTCTTTGCGGGTCTGCCCGTGGCCGGATCCACCATCTTTTGGAGAGAAAGATGGATGATGCCTAGACACAAATTTTGGGTCCTGTTATGCATGCTTTGGGCGTGTAATAAAGACTAAGAGGCATAATATTCTCCCAGTGTCCATTACACTGCTAAATTGTGTATAATAAAATAGGACTCACTGCCGATTTAACGTCCTCCCCCTGCATCACCTCCATCCCTTCAGACTTAAACTTCTTTCAACTACTGTAGTTACCACCCAATTTCTTGATATTGAAATTTTGGCGAATTTCTTCAAAAAATAGAAAATTAGTCGAATTTATTTAGAGAAAAACAGAAATTTCCTAAAATATCCTGATTTTTCTGTTGAAATGCAAAAAGTATTCCCCCAAAAAATCACAGTGAGGCATAGAACATTTTTTATTTTTTGGACTATAATGCTAAATGCTGTTCAAGATACCAATATTTGCATCCCAGTTCCAAATTCTACCTTGATATGAGGTTACCCCATTCACATGAGGGTTCATCTTTGCTTTGCTGTGGGCTTTATATTGGAAAGCCTAGCAACAGAATGTCTCAGGCTTGTTATGTGCTTAAATTTGCAGAGTGTGAAAGTTTCTCTTGACAATGAGATTTCATTGAAGGTGCTAAATTTTGTTGAACTATTATATTATTGAGTATAGTTCAGTTTGCGCTTGTACCCACCAGTAATCTGCAATTGAGGACTCAGGACTGTGAAATCTAAAAGAAACTGTAAAGCTCTCTGTAAAGAATCCAGAGCTGGGGGAGTGAGAAGGAAAATCCCAAAAGTCAAATTAAATGAACCCCCAGTCCTGATTTGTTTTATTTTTCTTGTTTCATCCATTCTGTGATGTAGCCATATTTGACTATGTGATGATAATGGCAATCATCTATAAGAAGATCTAGCCAAATTTGGCTATAAACTACATATGAAAGCTTAAAAGTTTATTCATTCTTCTTTCATATGGCTATTTTGTGTACAACAGCCATTTTTTGTGCAAACAATTGCACAAATGGGAGAGAGAATGTTTTTGGTCGCAATACTACTACAGTTAGATGGCTTTTTATGCATTCAACATTTTGATTACAATGATTGTGAAATCAATCATACTTGTACATAATGATTCATTATGTTTATTTTCGATACATAGAAAAGTAAAAGTGTTTAATTTGACTAATTTGAAATGATATTATAACCAAATTGAACATCCCAAAATATATGTGGAATATACAATGCATATGTGAACTATGTAAGCCACTAAAACTAGTCATAGACAATTTGACATGTCATTTATGTGACTAAAGATAGTCAGTCATTTTGACATGAAATATGACATGAAAATAAATAACAAATTTCATGTTCACATTTATTGTTTGTAATGTTTCATATAAAAATTTAAAAAGGGGACAACATTGCTCAGATATAACAAAATGACATATTAAAAATTGGAAGATCAAATAACTTTTTTATTTTTATTTTATTTTTTTAAATGTAAACATAACCAACGTACATGTGAAACTTGAACTAATGTAATTTTAAATAGGAAATTTAAAATAATAAAAATTTAAATGAATCTATGAATTAAAGACATGTCAATTCAATTATATAATTTCAAAAGAAAATTTCACTTCATTATGAGAATTTTATTAAACATTTAATAAAATAATTATTTTTGGTTTTTTGCCCAAGCCAAGATATAAGATTCATGTTATTTTTTTGGAATTTTAAATATTAAAAAATTTAGTTAACTAATTTTTTAATAATTTAATTTGATTTAATATATTTAAAATTAATGTAATAAAAAAATTACCTTTTGGAATTAAAAGGAAAATTTATAAATTTCATTATTCTCAAGATCATAGATTATCTAAAGTCCATGGTTTCAAGCAATCCCATATTATGTATGTATGGATGTAAGCAATTCAAAAACTTATTTTTCAAAATAGTTATTATTTCAATATATTTTCAAAACAAACATGAAAATTAATAATAACATGTGATTTTTAGTGTCCATGTAAATGGTTATTTGGAGAAAAGAATGAATTCGTTTTTAGGTATGTTTCATTTAGTGTTATGCAATTATTGTGGCAATTTAAAATATACCAGTGTTGGTCAATTCAATAATAATTTAATAATTTGATGCATCATTGTAAATGAAAATTGGAGTAGCATTATTAAAAATGCATACAAGTTTTTTTTTAATCGTTATATTATAATTGATATCTATCACAAATGATATGGATTTAATTGCTAACACAAGTCTTCCAACATGATTTCAAGATAGAATTTGACACATTACTAATATAGCTTAAATTGAAATGCAAATGGAATTTACTTATCTAACTATTCATTAACAACACTTAGATATGGTATGAATCACCCAATGCCTAGAAGGTTATTTTTCAATTTTGGAACACAATGTAAGAATTTATTTTTTTAAAATTTAAAAACTATTTCATTTAATTTTAGGAAAATTTTAAATTCACACCTTTTTTGGTTAAATTCACACCCTTTCTTCGTGTCGTGGTCAAGAAATGCGGCAGACCTGTAGGTTCTAAGAACAAGACAAGCATGACCAGGGTGTGAATTTAACCAAAAAAGGTGTGAATTTAAAATTTTCCTAATTTTATTTAGTTGTTGTGACAATTTCAAAAACAATCAAAGCTTAGGTTTTAGAATTTGGGAAATATAAATTAGAAATAATTCATCAATAAAATAATGAAAAATTCTTTAACACATATTGTAAAATTTGCTACATCATTGTAAATGAAATTTGGAGAATAACACCAATCACTTATAATATAAAAAATGCAACTTGAAAAATGCATATAATTTTATTTTTTTCGTTAGAATTGAAATATATAAACATTGTATGCATTTAATATTTACAAAAGCCTTTCATTTCTTGAGGGTAAAAATGAAACATGACAATTTGCTAAAACATTTGAAATTTTTCATTAAGGAATTTATACTACATTAGGACAGGTGTTTGTTTTGTTTTGTGTTGACCACATCTTAACCCTCCCAAACCATGGGGCCTTTCACTACTCTTTTGGTACCATTGGAAATTGCTTAACAAGGTAATGTGCATTTTGCAAATTTTCTAACCATGTAGCAAAAGTTATTAAATTTAGAATTATTTTTGTCATTGCAAATTAATTTGAATTTACAAAGTTGATTTTTTCAATAATCAATGCCTCTTCAAATATTGATATTTGAATTCACATTAGTCATTTCATATCAACTGGGATCAAAATCTTTTAAGGTGTAGCAGCTAGGATGAAAGAAAAGCAATCCTTATTGGAGTTCGATATTTTGATCCCCATCATTATTAAAACATGTCAAATATTTTTCAAGTTAATATCTTAAATCGTCATATATCTAGAACCATTGGTATCATCCACTTTATGTCCATGTGTATAGCAAACAAATTTAATATTAAAAGAGTTTTTTTAAAACATGTGACATTAGAACTATTTCTAAAGTGACTCTCTATTTCACGCCCTATCCCCACTTTTAGTAATATTTGCAAAATAAGGAAATTTTATTAAATGTCTATATGAATGCTGAGTTTGAGCATTTAATGCACAAGGTTCAAGAGTAACTATAATAGTTGTATAGGTAAAAGTAGTGAAAATATATGTAGCAATAGTGGAGGCACTCAAGAAAAAGGAAAGAGGGAATGAAATTCAATTCACCACCAAAATTGGTGGAAAAACTAGTTTGGGTCCTAGTTATTTCGTTTTGTAAAATTTCATGTCCAATTACATGTTTGATGCCCTATTGTGTCGAAATTGGTTGTTCTCACCCCCTAATTGCCTAACTTTATCCCCATGAGTGGAATGTATTTGCTTATACATGTCATGGGGAATCTCTCATTGGTCATACTCTTATTTATCCATATCAATCAATCAATGCCTTTTCATGTCGCATGAGGAAACATATTTGTCTCTTCATCTCATAAGGAAATGCATGGGAAATCTCTCATTGGTTATCATCTTGCCATTTAACCATCTCAACCAATCAATGTTTTTTCATGTCAAAATGACAAAATGTTTTTGCCTTTTCATCTCATGTGGAAATGATGGAGAATCCCCCATTGGCCATCCTACCTGCCCTTTTGTTATTAACCTTTTTATTTACGTTATCAAATCCAAAACCTTCAAATCTTAAACCTTAACTAAATCACATTTCAATTCATAATTGACCTTTAAATATATTCACATTTGGGCCAATGACACAAGATTTCAATAATAAACATTAAATTAAAACAAAGGAAACAAAAGTGATGATAAAAATACATATTAATATCATAGATTCAACAAGGTAGTTGAATGTGTTGTGATCACATGATACAAATAGGGTATAATTTATTTTAACCTATGTTTTAAAAAATAATATATTTGCATGGTGCACATATTGCAACGATCCTTTAGGAAATGATAGGTTACAAGTCGAAGAAGGTGATGAGAGCACAAGTGAACATGTGATGACAAGACCTAAGAGGTGTTAAATGTAAATCTTATATAAAAATAGAGACACACAAGGAGAACATGAGGAGGGTTAAGAATCAAGAGTGAAAGGAAAGGGGATCCCTTTTTGGATTTTTTAGAAAAACAAAAGAAACTTGTGAAAGTTTTAACAAAATAGATAACAAGAGGATAGACCCTCCGATGTTTATGGTTGGTTGTTTTTTAATGTATTCATTTCTTGTTTTGTAAGTAAAACAAAGAGGAGAAGGTTGGGAAGCTTTGGAGTGTGCTTGTTAGATTTGTTTGTTTGTGATATCCCTAATTACGTTGAACAAGGTCAAGTTTCGCAAGAAGAAGGGGTGTCGGAGGTCCTAATACCAAGAAAGAAACCTTTTGGAAATAGGGACAAGTTTTATAAAGGGGGAGGATAGTTCACTAAAGTGAACTACATGGCAACGAGCCACTAAAGTGACATTTCTATCAAAAAAGACTAAAGGCTCATGGTTTTAGTTGTTGTTACTTTAAATAATTGACTTGTGGGTCAAAACCATAAATTTTAAAACTTCACCAAGGGAGGAAAAAAAAGATTGATTATTCATAATATTTCAAAAGGAAATAAATAAGGTGTTAGTTTAAAAACTTCAATCGCTCAAAAATGTTTTGGTTATAGTGGCACAAGGGCTTAAACTAAAGGCATATTAAAACCTAGTGGTATATTGATGTTAAGTTAATGATAGAAAGATAAAGAAAAAATGTTGTATCACATATAAAATGTTATTAAGAAAAAATGATGTGGAATCCTTGGTGTCAGGGGTTGGTGGTAACTCAATGTTAAGTTTCATGGTAATTAACATTAATCCAAATGAAATTGTAGATTTTAACAAAAAGACCATTGGTTAAAATTGTCAAAGAAATCACATGTGTATGTGTGTGTGTGTTTGTTACCTTAACATTTCATGTTCCATGTTTGATCCCTATTCCAGGTTCCCCATCCCCTTGTTGTTTCCCACCCCTATTGGCATGTTTGGTAACTCCTCAAGTGTTTTTCACATTCACCAATTCCCAAACACTTTTCGAGTTAACTACACACACATGTGCCCATGCATACACATTAGCTCCATGCCTCAAACAAGATTCACATGAGACTTCAAGTTAGCTTAAACCTAAATTCACTACTCAAGCCTTGGACTTAGTTTCAATCCAAATTTTTCAAATAGTCCAAGATCTTGCCTACCACACCCCCATGGCCATATCCTACAATCCAACCACAATAGTTCCCAATCTAATTGTTTCGCCCCACATGAGTCATTCAAGTGACTTGCATCCCACAAAAAGTCCCCTTGAATACCTTGCTCCTTGCACAACACCAAGGCATGAAGCACCTTGTCTCATGTGATGCCTTGTCATCCCAACCTTCTTGGCACCTTGCTTCCCCATGAACCAAACTTTATTGTCAACTCAATGCACCTTGATCACCAAGTGGTCTTGCCATGGACTTGTTTTCAAAGGGCATGTCACTCACCTTGTCCCCTTCCTTGTGCATTTCATGCACATCTTTGCTTCGGCACATTGAATCAAAATTCATGACACAAATAGAATTCATTGCATCATAATGAAAATTGTTCAATCACTCAATTGTTTAACATGAATTCCTATCAACAATGTTAGTTAGCTATATGGAAGTACACGTTCATGGTCATGATGGAATGGTTTAGAAGAACCATTTCAAACTTTGATCACAACGACAATTCACAAGAAAGTGAGGAACATGTAGTCTTTGATATTCTTCAATTTAGTTTCAAAAGTTGAATTATATGCAAATCCACAATAATTTCAATTAAATTTTGCATTGTACATATAATTGAATACTTCTTTATAAAAATAAAATATAATGCAACGTAATTGAAAACATAACATTGAGTTTTTAGAAGCTCTTAATGAAATAGTTATTCATTGTGGAAGAAGGCTAACAACACAGGCAAAAGGAACAAACTAAAGTTCAATAAAATTCAAGTTCAACAATTGTGAAAATAAATGCAAAAGATATAAATGAATAAGAAATATAGCACTAAAAGAGGTTTCCTAGAGATAAAAAATTTAAAATTATATGAAATATGCTTATTAATAATATCAATAATGTGAACTTAATGACAATTTAATGAAATGATGTTAAAAACATGGTATGTTTAATCCAACTCATGGGTGAATGATCATCTAAAATGTGGTGGTAATTTCATGTTAAGTCTTGCCATGTGTCACTATTACCACCATACCCTAGTGTTAAAGGTCATAAAACTATACATTGTTAACACTACATTTGAATGGGCTTTAAGGGTTTGAAAATTCCATTCATCTTTTCACTAAATTTTTTTATTAAATAACCAGTTATTACACCCAATAATGTATCATAGTGACAACAAGGTCTTTTGTACATTTTTTTTTCTAATACCTATATTAATGCATACCTTATATTAATTATACTTTAATTTTGAAAAATATATAATCATATGATAAAACTAATTGAATTATAATTTTTACTTAACAACCAATATATGTAACCTTATATTTTTACTCACATAATAAATTACAAATAAATGCCCCCATGCAAATTTTATTTGAAAGTTTGTTATATTCAAATTTAGGTCTACACCAAGTTCACACAAACACATTCAAATGAACCATGTTTTAAAGTGTAAGTCTACACAAGTACATTTGAATGTGTTGTTTACATAAGTTTTAAACCTCAAAAACCCCAATCCATATACAATATTGGTTAACAATTTGGTATCCACTCAAACGATGATTGAAACAAATATATATTCATATATTCTTTGATGGAGGCCCCTTATTTTTGGAATTTTTTAGCCCTAAGGTTGTAGTCTTCACAATTTTCACAAAATTCTAATAGAAAAAAAAAAATTTAATCACAAATTTTTATTTTTGTTAAAAAATATTTACAAATGTTTTGAAGGAACAATTTATGGGGGAGAATTGGACAAGTTTTTCAATTTCAAACCAAATGTTCCTCTATTTTCTATAATTTTGAAAATTATTCTCAAAATTTTCACCAATTGACATTAAATCTTGTTTGGGATGATTGTCAACAATGTTACATTATAATAATTAAAATGCAAAAAAATAGTTACACACATTAGAGTTATTTGTAAAGTGAATGGATTAAGGGGTCCCTTCATTGATTTGATCAAAATAAGGTGTGAATGGCAAAATAGTAGATAGATCACAGTAAAAGGTGGGTCAAACTTTAAAACCCACTTGAAATTGGTAATTGTTAAAGTTTGATCCTATATTTTGTGAAGTGAAATGCATAGTTGGTTTTCTTATTTTCACCATGTTTGGTGTTATTTTCTTTTTATTTTCTTATGTGTGAGGCATTGGCACCATTGTTTTCAAATGTGTTGTTATGGAAAATAGGGTGGGTGGGCCTATTCTTATGCACCAACTTATATCCGTGTCCTAGTAGAAGGACCCATATTGGGTATCTAAGAATAAATTCATCGTTGCAAAAGACACAACATAAAATTAGTATACTATCATATTAATTATTGAGAATATGCACACATGTGGACAATGATGAAAATGATTAAAAACAATATTAGATACAGAACATGAGGAACATTGTTTCAATTTTGATAGTTGGCAATATTTAGTGATGCGTTCCCAAGTTCTTTGTTGGACCCAAGTTGGGTCCAAGTTAGTCAAACAGTGGAATTGTTTGGAACTTAGGGCACGTTCCTAGCTCTCAGCACTAAAAGGGGTAGAGGGGCGTGCTAAAGTTCCGAGATGGGATTAGGAAGAGGGACAAACTTTAGTTACTTACTCGAACTTGCATCAAACCAACCAACAAGTTGGTTAGTTCACATTCTGGAACACCTTTAGTGCTAGGACAAGCCACGGGTAACCTTGGACTCATAAGACTCACCACGGTCTAGACTCGGGGGAAGCCACCACCTTCTTCCATATAGTATTCTCTGCGTCTTTCCACGGCACCTACATCCGAATGGTTTTTTGTCCCGGGACTCCCAAAGAGGAGTCCCAAAACTATCCCGATTTGGACTCCCAGGATTTTGCAACTTCATAATTCTTTGCTCCAACCTCCAATTGGGATGAAGTCTGAAGCAAATTTGTAGCTCTCCTTGAGAGCTTTCCAACGGTGTGTCACGCTTCACATGCACACACCGGAGTCGGGTTGATTCCTCACTTTTAGTGGTCGGAAGTCAAACTGCCAGTTTGACTCACGGTTTGACTCCCGACCCTTCTTTTTGCCATAATTTGTGCTGCAGATGTCCAAATGGCTCATGCGAGGCCATTTTCGACATTTACCCTTCGATAGCTTTCCAATGATATAAAAAATTCTTCAAAGAGAGGTGTTTTGACCCCTGCAATTGAACTCTGAAATTTCAGGAGTCCCATAGGACTTCTAAATCCCCATTTCGGGAGTGTGACTGTCATCCTCACACTCTTCCAAAAGTGGGGTTGCGACATTTAGTCATTTGCGAATATTATTTTAGCAAGTAGCTACATATTTCATGATGTTCAAAATATAGTAAATCATAGTTTAATAATAAGTAAATGGAAGGTGGAAATATAGTAAAATTAATTTAATAACAAGAAAATGAATATTGAGAATTAGATTCCACATGCTACGATTATAGGTCCTCTTTGTGGTAAAAACTAACCACGTCAACATGCCCCCCCTATAATAAAACTTCAATTTTTTTCCAAAAATAAAAAATACCCAAAAATCATTCAATCACTTGAACTTGAATTAAATTTTGTTTTTGTATTTACCAAAATTAAACATACATTGACTTTATTTTTCTTTTGTTCTTTAGGATTATTTGTCATGAAAATAGGCCCACCTACCCTATTATTCACAATAAAAACACAAAATATTTTAAAGAAAGAAGCAAGTCTAATGGGGTATAAAAAATTTGTCACAATAACAACAAACATGATGAAAGTTAAATAGTACAAACCTCTTACAAAAACATTATTGTTTTATACCCTTTACTTTGGTTTTGTTCCTTATTCTAAACCTATGTTTTTATCTTTCATGTAATCATATTTTGACAAGTAAATGCAAGAAAGTAAAATCAAAACCCTTTCAATTATTATTAAACCATCATGCCAATATTGAGTTCACAATATGATGTTGTATATGAAGTTTGAAAATTCTTAATATGATAAAAATAAATAAATAATATTTTTGAAATTAATAGGTGAAATTATGTTTAAAAAATTTTTACATTAAAAATTTGATATATTATTAATTTTACATTGAAAGTTGAAAATGCATAAGTACATTAATCTTTCGCATTAACCAAGAAAATTAAAAAATTGAATATTTCATCTACTTGAACTTGTAGTGGTTTCTTTTTTTACTTTTGTGATGTTGTCACATTGGTGATCATCCACAAAAATATTTAACCATGTTTGGTTGTATTCCAAATATGAAAATAGAAATTTATTAAAATCCTTTTATATTAGGCTACTATTTGAACAATGTCTAGGAACATGGTGATTTTTAAAATGTTTAAAAAGTATATGGAAAACTATTTTATTTTGAGAAACATTTTACTTGGAAAAGAAAATTTGCCAAATGACAAAAAATGCAAAAAATAAAATAAAATAATTTGCTTACTTTGTTGAAGCTTACTTGGTAAGTTTGGATAACTTGGAAAATAGAACAATTATTACTTGCAATTTTGAAATTTTTATTTAAATGCATATTAAATTGCATGTGATTCTTCAATATTGTTAACAAAATAAAATAAAAAAATGACCATAATACATATTGATCATTAAAATAAATAATATTTCTAAATTTAATATCTCAAGATTTATTTTATGACTACTTTTCATTTATATTAACAAGGATCACAAATTGTTTAATTAATTATACTTTCACTGCCATTGAATTTTGTTTCGTTTGAGATTTGAATATCCAAGTTTGTAACTTAAAATGTGTGTACACACAAATCTATGTTTTGTGACTCCATCTTTGTCCAACAAGTTCATAATTTTTTTATGTGTACCTGCAAAAAAATTTGTGAATCTTATGTTTGTGTCTTATGTTTGGTGAATTGAAAAATGGGTTTTAGGTGGCAAGAAATAAAGTTGAAGGAAAAAGGTTGTCATTTTTTGTTCAGTTTGAATGTGAATCCTTTAGATGGGTGATTTCAATGGATAGTTCAAAATTTAGCATGTGAAAGACAAAGGTAGACCCAATGCTAGATGCTAGGCTCAAAGATAAAAGTGCATTTAAAGGTAATTCTATTGTTGCAAAAAAAGATTATTTTGAGGCAAATTTTCATCTTTTGTTAATAATATTACAAAAAAGGAATATTTTATCATAAATTATTTATTTTTAAAAATATTTTTGTATATTAAAAAATCAATTTAAATCACTATGATTGCCTACAATATGAAAAGGTGCTTTAAATTTTCTATTTTGAATATAGCCAAATTTGGTTAAAATCACATGGATGAACACAACTTTAAAAACAACACAAAATTGGACAAATATTTTTAAAAAAATAAAAATTGGTTGCAAATGGTTTTCATCTTCTTTTTCAAACTTTTCACCTACTTAAAAATCTATGATAATGAAAAATTTCACAAATTTAAAACATAAAACACAAAAGTTATGCAATTTGAGCATCTCCACCGCTGCAGAGTATGTGACTCCAGACAATAAAATTTATTCCGAAAGAGTCAAACTGTGCCGGTTTAGCTCAGGAAATTGGTTTTTCTGCACCACATGTCTGCAGCTTGCCGTGGCTCCTAAACGCACAACACAGTGTGCACTTCCAAAAAAGAGTAATAAATTGGACCTCACTGCGGCTCATTTCTGATTGGTCGATCATAATGATTGCTCCAGGTGGTTTGCTATTAGTAGTCCCATGTATATCCAGTTCCGGTCACAGTTTTATTGCTGGAGTTTGCCAAAAAACAAAAAGCTAAACATAGACAATTAATTTTATGATCCAGAGTGAAATATTGAGCACCGGTAGAGATCCTCTAACCTACCACTTGCGGCAAGCGGGTTATTGTCTTCTTGTTCTTCTTCATGAATCTTCTTTCCAAACTTTTCACCCACTTCCAATTTAATGCAACATTAAGGAGCTTGCACTGCAGTTGCAAAAGAACTTGGCTGCGCTTTAACTCCATGTCACCTCGAAACACGAACTGTACCAAGCTGTACTTCTTTGTACTATTGAGAAGAAAACCAAACAAAACAACAAACAAACAAAATCAAGCAATGAATCAATCAAAACCTAGATAACTTTAGAGACTCTTGGTAGGAGTCAGCTGAAAAGATTATTTCATCTTCCAAGAGTAATCAACCAGACATTGCTAATTAAGTTTAATCTCTTGTTTATTTGCAGAGATATATGGTGATTCCTTTTCTTCTGTTGTATTGCAAATAATCATTTGCAAGTCTAGTATTTTCTTCTGCTCTCTATCATCTATGTATTTAGCTGCAAGAGTTAAGTACTACTGATTAATATATTGTATGATCTTGTTGTCATGTTGCTGCACACCAGTTCTGGACAATCTTTGCAAAGCTAGCTTGCAAATATTTTTGTAATTGTAAGAATTTTGTTGGATCTGTTGCAGTACTACAAGAGTGTGCGGCAGAGACTGTGTGCAGGTCGAGATTATTGAGTGATTCAGAACGTGCACCCAAAAAAAAAAAAGCTTCTGTCAACTTTGAATCAGATACCCATTTGCAGAGTGTGAAGAAAGATGGCAAGTTTCGTGCATCATGGAATGAGGCAGATCAGAAGGTCATGTGGTGCATTTGCATTTCTCATCCGCGTTCGAGTGTGCTTAGGTGCAGTAGTTCATGAGGTGCAAGCACAAGCCGGATTAACATCGGCAGTTGCAGCAGCATCAGCTCCAGCTCTAGCTTCTGGTTCACTGGACAGTAGTAGTAGCAGTCATCCAGAGGCTCCTCCACCTGCAATCGGATACTACAAAGCTCATGGGGGTTGTTGTGGTTAGCTTTTGGTGTTTTCTTCCCTTCTGGTGACCTGGTCTCCAAATACACTCACGCTTCTTTTCCTCACTGGTTCCATCTTCACAGAATCCTCGAGGTAATGTATATGTATTTGTTAGTTAGCTATTTTTCTCTTCGAGTACTTGTGATCAGCTGCAGCTCGCGTGCAGGTCGTGTGCAGTTGGGTATTACATGAGCTACATGATGATCAATGTGTTAGTTCTGTGTGTGGCATTGCATGTCGTGTTGCTGATCATCTGCTGCCTGCTGCAGGTTGTTGGAGTGGCAGCAGCGACAGTAGGACTAGCTATTGGGTTGCGGACGTTTGATGCGCTTCATGATTCGCTTCATGCGGAGCTGGGACTTGCAATTGGGTGTCTCATCTGGGCTCAACCTTTGGTAGCTCTGCTGCTTCGACCCAAGAAGTAGGTGCAGCGATCTAGACCCACCACTCGCATGTCTCTAGCAGCTATGGATCCTGATAATCGCTGCAATGCAATTATTCGCTAATGATATATAATAGTGATGTGCTTGCAGCAGCAACTCCTCTTTGGCAAACTGATGTGCAGCCTGCAAGCAATCACAAAAATGCCAGCGGCAGCGGCCCAGCCGGAAGAAGATTACTAACTTCGATCGCTGTTCGTCTGTGTTTGTACCTGCGGAGGACAATCTTTGACGGCAGTCTGGTATGTGAGTGACTGGTTGATAGGAACAGGTGCCATTCTTCTTGGCTGGTTCAACATCTTCCTGGGCTTGGACCTTTTCTTCTCTGACTATCCTGAAGAGGGCACAGGAAAGGTTGGGTCCATGCAATCTCCTTGGTCTTCATCTTCATTCACAGCTTCGTTTTCCTCCTGAATCTCTTTGTCTATAGTGACTCCAGATGCACATGATTACACATGATCTGGGATGGAACTGGTATTTCTGGTGGCATTTACCGATTCCTAGGTGATTTGAATCAAAGGAATTTGGGAAACTCTTGACTGATTCTGCACATGTTGTTGGTTTTTCTGTGAGGTTTGCAGTCGCTGAAGACTGCATTTTCAGTTCAAGTTGCAGTGGTTTCATTTGTGTACCTGTTTCTGGAG
>Ga0209208_10005182_pt1 | contig 18219 bp, 21 predicted proteins | sample S1TSphfallax_3_FD_187694 | JGI IMG/M metagenome (GOLD analysis project Ga0209208, IMG submission 187694) | Host-associated microbial communities from peat moss isolated from Minnesota, USA - S1T2_Fd - Sphagnum fallax MG (SPAdes) (version 2) | ecosystem: Host-associated > Plants > Peat moss >... | reverse complement strand
TGTGTGACACCGTTAGGCTGGGTGCTTGGAGGTGAAGAAGAAGATCCGCGAGAGACACATTAAGACACACATGGAGAGAGAGACGCACAGACACATAGAGAGAGAGGGGGAAGACCCGCGCACATGAACTATGAGATCGGGAAGAAATGGGAATGTAGCAAAGTGTGTTCATGACTGGACGATACATTTTCTATTTATTTCAAGCAGTGGCAATTGTTTCAGGCATTTATAAGTAAGGATTTTGATTGTTGCAATGATCTTGAGAATTTATTGCAAATTGTACAACTCTGGTGCCAACCAGCACCAATACGTAAGGACGTCGTGAAGCTTCCCCTTAATCTGTCCCATCATCCAATTGGATTTAACATAGTGTTCAGATACATGAATGCACAAGAGAGGAGAATGGAGATTGGGTCTACATTTGATCCAAAGCTGTGGTTACAATAAGTGAAGGGATCAAGCTTAGAGCAACAATTGTTATAAGAAGAGTTCTCAGGTAAAGAAACCTGCCCAAACAAGCCCAACCAAACAAAATCTTTCTTTTTAGGAAAGGGGAGCAATATGTCCAACCTACTTGGCAAAAAAATCTGCAAGAAGAAGATAGGTGAGGGGCAACTAGAAGTTGTAGAAAGGTGCATACCAAGATGGTACCAATTTCATTCTGGTGAAAATGACATCCACACCTAGAATCTTCATAGCAGAACAAGAATCCACACCAGAAAACCTTAATTTTAACATACATGATTTATATCCCCCACAATGTTGCATGGCTCTTCAGTTTTGCATTACAGTTTATCTATTAGGGTATTGTTGATTGGCATTTTGGTGCATTTGATTTTTTTATTAAATGTCAATGAGGAATTGTGCATTGGCTTTGTTTTGTTGAATCATTACTGATGTTATGTTATTAAATCATGTCACCCACTTCTGTTTGCATTTTGTTGTGTTGTTTTGGTTGTGGGAGATTTGATTATATGGCCGTTCAAATTGAAGGGTCACTGCTGAATGTTCAACCTCCCCCCACAATGCCAGTTCCACAAAGCATGATGAAAGGTCTCTACAAATCTCTAAGTGGTCGTTACGCATGACAAGGCCCTCAAACAGGGGCATTACCGGAATTCAGCGCTGCCCTTGGTTGCTGCTTTGGGCAGGCACCTTAAGGTCACTACATATGGTAAGGCCTTCAAACAGGGGCATTACCAGAATTCGACATTGCCTTCAGCTAAGGTTGGCAAGCACCTTATTCTGGTAATGACCCCATCTGTGGGCCTTACCTACCACTTAAAACAACCCTCAACCACTTATTCATCATGTTTAGTGGTTTAGTGGCAAAGTTAATAGTGGTTTGTGAAAGCTGCAAAATTCGCTTTGAGGTTTATATATTTTCTTTCAATCCATTGTAGATTTCAGGAAAAGGGAGTCATAAATGGAGTTGTTGATGAATGTGTGTGTGTGGGTGCATGTGTACAAAGTACATACTAATAAGCCATGGGCTTTCATTTCTTTCAGACACCAGCACAAAAGAGTGCAGGAAAAACCCCCTGCCCCAAGATGCCTGGAGACATACAAGAACGTATGTGTGCACTCATTGCGCAACATGGTAGTGTTTTGGTTGCTTTGACGACCCTTTGGCAACACCTAAAAGCTTAACGGAATGACGAGCAAACTGACTTTTTGGAAAATCCTGTTCCACATATTGATGTTCTAACAGATTTCATTCAAGGGACGTCATAATCTGCACATGAATGTCGCAATCGCCTACAGAAAAAATGGCGTGCTCAACAATGTGAACAGCCTTCTTTTCGCAATGACGCATTACAATTGTTTGGAAACAAATATGCGTCAACCCCGAGACGATGGGATTGTGGAGAAATGGACACAATATGTGGATTCTGTAGCGCGAAAATGTGGATCAAAGAACGATTGGCAAAGTCGACGAACTGTTCCCACAATTTTCTCTGTGTTGCAAGAATGGCAAAGTTTTGTTTCCGAATCTTCCTACAACACTACAAGAGCTAGAAGTTCTTTTAACCAACAAAGATAGCAATGGCGTGAAATTTCGAGATCAGATTCGCATGTACAATTCGGTGTTGGCATTCACTTCGTTCGGTGCCAAAGTCGATGAGTTGGTAACAAGAGGCCCTGGACCGTACTCCTTTTGCATTCAAGGTGAACTTTATCACAAAATCGGATCCCTATGTCCTGCTGAAGGACAACGGCCACAGTTTGCACAGTTGTACATTCATGATATGAAATCCGAACATTAAAACCGCCATGCCGTTATGCCCTCGCTTGATCCAACGACGTTGGATTGGTTGTTGACCATGATGTACAATATCAATCCCTATGTTGAAGTGTTCAAAATGGCAAGGGATATGATAATAACAGAAGGTGTTCCCATGGATCTGAAATTGCGTCTCATTGCCTTTCGAACAAAGGATGCCCGCCGATACAATGTGCCAACGACCGATGAAGTTGCTGTATTGATGGTAGGAGATGGTTCTGAGGCTGTAGACAGACGTGACGTCGTCCTTGCTCAACAAGCTGGCCCGTTTCAGCGCATTTCCGAACTACATGTGGGATACATGGCTTTACATTATCCGTTGTTATTTCCTTACGGTGAGGATGGATGGCATCCGAATATTCTACTCAATGGTGTTGTTGCTGATGCAGATTTGGATGAAGACCATGCGGGAGAATTTGAGCTTCAAAGAAAACATTGCAATGTGACAATGGCAGAATTTTATGGTTATCGACTTCAACATCAAAACACTGATGGCATTACGTTGCTTCGGGGGTGACCGATTGTAGCATCAATACATTGTGGATGCTTATGTGGCTATTGAACAAAATCGCTTGAAGTATCTGCGCCTGAATAAAAAAAAACTTCGTGCGGATCTTTATCAAGGCCTTCAAGACGCCATCGTTGTAGGTGACAATAGCGTTGTTGCCATTAGACAAAGGATCATTCTGCCATCTTCTTTCATAGTAGGTCCACGTCACATGGTTCAAAATTATCAAGATGCCATGGCAATCTGTAGATGGGCCGGCTGCCCGGATGCGTTTGTTACATTCACTTGCAATCCCCAATGGCTTGAAATCAAGAGAGCGTTACTACTCGGACAACAACCTCAAGATCGACCCGATTTGGTAACCCGAGTGTTCAAAATCAAGTTGAAGGAGTTGATCAATGACATTCAAAAGAACCATATTCTAGGATGCACGATTACGGGAATCTATGTAGTTGAATTTCAAAAGCGTGGGCTGCTGCATGCACATATTCTCATCTTCTTTACCGAAGATTGCAAGCCACACACAATCGAGGATGTAGACCGCATGATCAGTGCTAAACTTTCGAATTCATAAACAAACAAGTTGGCCCACGAGATGGTTTCCAGATGCATGATGCATGGTCCATGTGGAGCTGCGTTTCCAAATGCCTTGTGCATGGAAGAAGGCAAATGCAAAAAACAATATCCACGCAAGTTCCAATCTAAGATGGTGACGGATGTAAACGGATACCTTATTTATTAGCATAGAGATATGGGGCACACAGTTTTGGTTCATGGCATTGAATTGACAATCGTTGGGTGGTACCGCACAATGTTTATTTATTGACCAAATACGATGCGCACATCAACGTTGAGGTCTACAACAATATTCGTGCAACCAAATATCTATTCACGTACGTATATAAAGGACATGATTATGCAATTGTTGAGATCTCATGCCAAAGCGATAATGCCACCGAAGGGAATGTGGTCGAAACTGATGAAATTAAAAAATATCAACTGTTGCTATGTATCTGCATTAGAAGCAACGTGGCGCATCTTCAAGTTCGATATGTATGAGCGGTTTCCTACTGTTGAGCGTCTGCAATACCATTTGCCCAATCAGCAAATGGTGATGTTTGATAATGACGATGACGTGGAGGAAGTGGCAACATAGTCAGCCATTTCCAGAACGATGCACACAAAATGGTTCAAAACAAACCAAGAATCGGAAGTTGCATAAGCCTTACGTTTGATCAATTCCCTCGGTAATGGGTGTGGAATCGGAAGTTGAAGCGATGGACAATGCGCAAGAGAGGCTTTGCCATTGGTCGCATGTATTATGCACACCTGACATTGGTTGAACGTTATTATTTGTGAATGTTGTTGAACTGCGTCAAAGGTGCCACATCTTATAAACATTTGCGGATAGTGGATGGCAGAGAGCACGACACATTCAAAGATGCGTGCATTGCAATGGGTTTGCTTGTAGACGACAATGAATGGCATCAAGCCTTGGAAAAAGCTGGTGTTCGGGCCTCAGGACGATAGCTACGTGACATGTTTGCTTCCATGTTGATGTTTTGTGAGGTCACGAATCCCAGACAACTATGGGATGCACATTGGGAGTCTTTGAGCGATGACATTAAAGCAATGACATGCTGCAAGCGTGTTGATCCAACTGTTACCCTTTTTGAGGATGCGCTAAAGGATCGTGCATTGTATGAGATCGATCAGGTTTTCATGCGCAATGGACACTGTCTGGAAGATTTTCCAACATTTCCCAAATCTAATCACATCCCTTCTGTTCATGGAAAAAACCGATTGGTCGAAGAAGAATTGGCTTATCATCAGCATTCATTGACCACAGATGCAAACAATTCAGAAGATAGGCTCAATGATGATCAACGCAACGCATACGAAACTATTTTGAATGTCGTGACAAACAAAGAGGGCAAACTATTCTTTGTGTATGGCAGTGGTGGAACCGGCAAAACATTTGTTTAGACAACACTTCTGTCCCGTCTATGAGGGTAAGGCAAAATCATGCTTGTAGTTGCCTCATCAGGAATTGCATCTTTGTTGTTTCTGGGTGGCAGAACTGCCCATTCAAGATTCAAGATTCCAATTGATCTGCACGATCAGTCAACTTGCAACATCACACAACAGATGAAAGTGGCCGAGTTGGTGCATAAAGCTGATCTGATCATTTGGGATGAGGCACCGATGATGCATCGTCGAGCTTTTGAAGCCGTTGATCGCACCCTGCGTGATTTGATGCAATTGGATGACGCACAGGTAACCAAGAAAATCTTTGGTGGGAAAATCGTGGTCCTTGGTGGGGATTTTCGACAGATTTTGCTTATTGTTCCCAAGGGGGGACGAGAAGACATTATCAGTGCTTCCTTGTCTCGATCGCATCTTTGGTAGCATGTTACAATTCTTCGTCTTCATATCAACATGCAAGTCATGGCAACCAATTTTGAAAAACAGCGAGAGTTTGCCAAATGGGTGTTAAATGTTGGAGACGGTAGTCTTCCTGCCATTGCAGAAAAAGAAGGTGTCGATCCAGATTGGATTAAGATTCCATCCCATATGAGGCTGCCAACAGAAGATTGCAGCTTAAGAGGATTAATTCGAACCATCTATCTAGATCACCGGTGCCACTCTGGAGATGCCATGTATCTTATGCAACGCAACATTCTAGCCCCCCAAAATATTGACGTTGATGAAGTCAACAATGCAATTTTAGAATCGCTATCTGAAGAATTGCACACGTACCTGAGCGCAAATTCTTTGACTCCAACAAAAGAAGGTGCAAGTGTTGATGCAGGAGTTTCAATAGATTCATTGTATCCGGTGGAATTTCTAAACACTTTGCAATTTAGCGGTATCGCAAATCATGAGTTGGAACTCAAAGTGGGTGTGCCAATCCTTTTGTTGCATGAACTCGATCAATCAATAGGATTGTGTAATGGTACGAGGTTGATTGTCAAAAGATTGGGTCAGCATGTCATTGAAGCAGAAATCATCATAGGAAACCATGTCAACAAACGTGTGTTCATACCTTGCATCATCATGTCCCCCTTTGGGACTGATTGGCCATTTGTTTTGCGTCATCGTTAATTTCCAGCTCGAGTGGCATTTGTGATCACAATCAACAAGAGTCAAGGTCAAACATTCAACAATGTTGGGGTATATTTGCCGTCTTCGGTCTATTCCCATGGTCAGCTGTATGTTGTTATTTCACGAGTCACAAGTAGTGCAAACATCAAGATTTTCAACGGCCAGGGTCCCGATAGATACATGCGAAATGTTGTATATAAAGAGGTTTTGGAACTATAGTTTGTAATTGTAATTTTGTAATATGTATCGTCAAATGCACACAAACCTATGCATTAGGCACGGGTTTCAAACTAGTTAACCTAATGGATGCAATGTAGTGGCCACATTTTGGGCCTAGTTTGAATTCTCAAATGATAAATTTGCATTGAACAAAAAATGGAACAATACGACTTAAAATTTTATTTAAAATTCTATCACCACAAAATGTGAAGGGAGGTGTGCACTTGGTTGAAAATTTGGTCTAAATAGTTATAGACTTTGAATAGGTGGACAACTAGTTAACTAATGTCATTAATTTGGCATTCCAAAAAAATAAATTGGAATTATAATGGGGAGTGATTAGGGTGAGCCCCATGTGGCTTTGAGTGCAAGTGGTGATATGGGTCACCCCATGATCTGTCGCGTGCATGGAAGGGTGAATTTGTGTGGAGTATTTAATGTGCCCCCAAGATAATGTTTAAGTGCCTCAATGCGTGCTCAATTTTGATCTTGCACAATGGGGTGGCTTGTAAGACTTCATGGGTGATGTGGAGTTTGTGTGTTGGGAGGACAACTTTCAATAGGAGAAGGTAAAGTTTGGTGGTGGAATTCATTATCAAATGGTGGCGGTTGTAAATTGTTAAACCTTGGATTAACAAAACCCACTTTGTGAACCATTTACACAACTCACTAATTTCAATTTTGCAGGATGTGCAAGCACTTGTTAGTAACATTTAGTTTTGATTACATCAAAACATGGTATATATTATTTCACATATGACTACATTTGTAGTAATATATGGCATTAGTGATTACATGACTATGTAATAAAATGAAAAGTTCATGGCTTCTATCATTAATACTATTTTTGGTTGTAATAATTTATGTCATTCATCATTACTTTTATGACTATGTAGTTAGGAAATACAATGACTCTTATTACAACAATTAGGAAAAAATATTAAAGAAAAAATATTTATTGGCTTATGAAAAGTAAACATGTGTTTAACCATAATAAGGTCATGTTAATAGTCTAGCTAGACCTATTTATTAACTTAAATAAGTAGGTAGTTCTATATTAGGTAGGTAAGCCTAAGTAGATAGGTAAGTAGTCTTAGGCTAAATTAGTAAGTATACTTAAGTAAGTAAAATCATGTATTTAACTTGTTGGTCACAAGCCTTTTTTTACTGGTTCATCCCAAGTGGTATTTGCACTTTGAATAGTTCTAGTGAGTGTATTATGTGTAGACTATCCTTTCATTTACTTATATAATTTACAAATTGAAATTGTTGATGAAGGATATGGGATAAATTTCATTGAAAGGAAAAATTAGAACATGATCCCACATCCTTTGTCCCATATAAATATAGCCTATTTATTTACTTATTTTCTTATTACATATTACCCATCCTACTAAACTTAACCTAAGCCTAGGTAAATTAATATATATATATTTAGGTAGGTATAAATATGTAGCCTAGTTAACATTAATTTAACCTATCCTATAACCTACCTACTTAGATTACTTAGTTAGGTAGGTAGGTAAGGAGGTAAGCATAGGTAGGTGGCATGGGTATGTTAGGTAAGTATGTAAGTAGGTGGGAAGGTAGGTAAGCTAGGTAAGTAGTGTTGTTTTACCTACCTATAATTAACCCCAACTTATCCCTACATCCTTATATATATATGCTTACACAATATATTTCTAATATATCTTTAATGAACCTTAATATACATCTAAAGACTCTAGGTTCATGTCATCATTGTGACCAATATTTGGTTATATTTGTAACTAATGTGATATATGATGGGTTTAGTGGATGATAATCACTCAAAATTCATTCACTTAGAGGGATTAATTGCTATTAGTTACATCCCAAGTTGTAAATATGCCCTATGAAAAAATTGATTATAATCATGTAATCATCAAAATTATGACAAGACATTTTATAGGTCACATATGATTGCATGACTAAGTTTTAGCATTAATAATAAAATATTTCCATGTTGTGGAATAATGTTCGATGCCAAAAGATATAAAGCGTTCATTGAATTAGATGTTGAGAATGAACAAATGGTCCTTGAAATTTCAAGAGAAATACACAAACACCTAATGGGCACACATCAAAAGACTTTGCTTGGTGATTGAAAATGATTCATTAGTGTAATGCCAAGATCAACTGAATGTTATCATCATAACAAATAAGAAGTTGGGTACATTTTTTTGACCAATTATCTATTTGTGAAAACTTATTTCATTTGTATTTTTATGAAAACCTACATTGCAAAAATAAGATTACAAAGGTTACTTGTAGTTTCAAATTTTATTTTAACCTATTTTTACAATGCACAATAGTGGAAAATTATATTTTGTTCAACATTATGGTAAAAGATTCAAATATATAATGTAAATAGATAATATTTAAGCAGGGTTGGGGTAGAGTGTAGGTAATAATAGGTAGGTAGGTTAGGAAGTAAAGAAGGTTCAAGGTTGGTAATAGGTAAACATGTAATATGTAAGTCTATAACTGATGGTAATTCACCTAACTATTGCTTAGCTTCCTACCTACACCTTACACTTCATTTGCACTTTATAACTTATATTACATGTTAATTATTAGTTAGTTACTTAAACCTATTACCAACCTTGAACCTAAATTTTTGGCAAAATTGAAAAAAAGTTGCAATAAAGTTGGAAAAAAAATCACAATAAAAACATAATAAAATTGCATTAAAGTCACAAACATATCCAACATTTCATCCATCCATTTGTCACATTTTCATCCATATCCAAAAATGGTCCACAAAATAATCAAATGTGTTATTTATCATCCACTCACATCATCACATATTGATGACATGGAACAAGGAGGGTGATATAACCTGACAATATATCATCACATAGTTGACATTTTATCTACAATTTAGTTGAATTATTTTTTGGATTAAAAAAAGAGAATAGGTTGATTTTAGTCAATGGTCAACACCATATACTCACCAATTTAATCAAAGCTCAATTTATTTGGTAGGTATAGCCATCAACATGGAATTTTTGAAAATTGAATATAGTTATGTAGTCAAAATGTAGTTGAAAACATGTAATTGAAAATTTGATGATTAAAAAATGACCTTTTTTTCCTTAGAGAATCAAACCATGGTTGTGTTGTTTCTAAAATGTATGTAGAGTTTATATAATTACAAGTTGCACCTTTAACACATTGCATACGTACATTTGACAAGCTATTAGCCACATTTGTGTCATATCACGTATATCTTCATCAATTACACCCACACTTTCAATAGATAGGCAATTCACCTTCAACCTTTGCAATTACACAAATAATGATGAACCCTAAGTGCAAGCATTGAAACACAAACACATTAAACAACCAAAATGTTGAAACATGAGTCAAAATAAAAAAGACATAAGTGACAAGGAAAAACCAAATGTAGGCAATTGTGTAATGCAAAATTTGCATTTGTTGACTATAAACAATCAATTATAATGAGATTTTGCACGATATACAATAAACAAGTGGATACTCTTACAATCAAACTCTACATGGTAAACAAGTGGAGGCTATTGAAAAATGCATAATTCAAATCATGATGTTGCTCATTGAAAACGTAGGTTAAATATGGATTCAATTTTCCATGCACACAAGCTATGAAAAAAGAAACAAAATGTACCTTGCATGCAAAGATTGTGAAACAAACTCGAAAACAAACAAAGAGATATCAATAGAAAATTCGACAATGAACTTGGTGCACCACAAAATGTGATTAATGGACAATCAACTCAAGCTCTTGACTCTTTGTAGCTCACAAGCTCCTTGCCAACAAGCTACAAACTACCCTACACACAAATGGTCCCGGTCCCATTCCATCAACATTTGGGATGATTCTCTTTGTAAAAGGGGCACTTAAATCAGGGTCTCTGAGTCCACATTTAACAATATAGACATTAAGAGGCCCTCCCTCAAGAAGAAGCTGTAGGTACTAGGTAACCACCAGTGTTAGCATTTAGGTTGGACTTGGTAAACTCGGTGTTTAAAAACCTCCATTATTTTAGGCGCTTGTCCAAAATAAAAGGCTAATGGGAAATTGTAAATGGCTAAAAACTAATTTGCCACTCTAAATTTTTTTTTTAAAAAATTCAGTCCCCAGTCGCCCACCCCACCCACCCTCCCAAAAACTTCCGAACCTATTATTGTGTTCCTACGAAGTGGAGACCTACCAAGGATAGGTAGGTATAACAAGAGGAGATTTATCATCCACGAGAATAATTTTCATCCATGTACTCATGTGTTGTACAATCCAGGACAGCAAGCCATCTGTCAGAAACGAGAGTCAGATGAGAGTTAGTTATAGAGAAACTTGTGCACGGAAAAAGTGGATGAAAAACAAGCACGTGTCAGTTTTGTGGATGAATCAAGGGATGAAGAGTTTTTGTCGTTAGTGAAGCTGCTATGCGTGGTTGTTAATTTGTGCGCCGGTGCCCGGATCGCTGGTAGCGGAGGAAGAAAGGAAGGACAGAAGGAAAGAAGAGAAAGAGACGAGCTTGTTGCAGCGTGAAGAAGAAGACGACGAAGAAGAAGAAGAAGAAGAAGAAGAAGAAGGAGAGTTCTAGGTACAGAGAGACAAGACACTCTTCTCACTCGATTGCTCCCCTCTCAATGACTACTGACGGACCCAGAGCAATTTACCCGCTTTTCTCAACAATGCCGTGATGATAAAACCAACCAGCTTATAGCTAGCCAGCCAGCCAGCAGCGCACACCGTGTATTTCTGGCGTTGGTGCTTGTGGTTTTCTTCTTTCGACAATCAATCCTTTTTCTGGTGATTCCTGTGTCGGATCTAAGACTTGTCGTCCTCATTTCGTTGCATTTAATCCTCATGGGGGACCCCACATAAAAGAGCTCGAGGGAGCGGGCGGCAGCCTGGTACGTGAAGTTTGCTACTTAGATATATACATGCCCATCTTTTTTGGTCTTTTGTGGAGAGAAAAAGTCTATTCAGTAAAAGAGAATTCATTAGTTAATAATAGGGAAGGCAAGAATGTTCAAGCCTCCTTCTCTCCCTCTCTTCTCTTCTCTTCTCCTCACCTTTTACCTCTTGGGTGTATTTTATACTATCTACTACTTTCTAGTTTGAAAAAGGAAGCAAGCAATTCATGTATGCAATCTCCCCAACTCTTAATAATATAAAAGGTAGTTCAGTTCACCATCCATAATTCAAATACATGTTTACCAAAAATGTACAAAAAAAGCAAAGAATATTGCTATACCCAAGATTGTGTAGACTTTTATAACACATTTCAGCAAATTTGTGTAATGGGTCAAGCCGCAATAGTACAAGAGAATATGTATCATGGGTTTTCATTTGGCACTAGGTCTTGGCTCCAGTATTTATATTTTTGCCACTTTTTTTCCCAACTGCAAAAGAGAGTGTTTTTTTGGGGTTTATGATTGCCTAATTTTGAAAAAGAAATGATTTTTTATTTTTTATTTTTTGAAGATCCCGCATCAAGTTCCAAACTCCAACAAGATGGAATGATGTTTGAATTTTTTTTTTTTTATATTTTTTAATAGCCAAATTTTGCTTAATTGTCTTATGGACTGCTGCATCACAAAATCCCCCCCCCCCCTTTTTCTTTTCACTTTTTGAAGAAAAAAAATCCACCAAGTTGCGTGATTTCGCCACCCCCAAAAAAACACACACACCGCCCATTACTAATGTGTTAGAGAATGGGCACTGCCAAGACCTGAGTAAATTGTGAGGAAAAGAGGGTTGCATTTTGAAAAAAACAATAAAATCCTAAATACTCTGAGAAAGACAGACCCAAAACAAAAGCTTCCAATTAATAATAAATTTCTGCACCTTAACCATGATGGGTTTTTGCATGCATAGCCTATTCATCACATTAAACAACTACAAAAGCTCCACTCAACTCTTATTATACCTATTACCAGGGTCCAGTGGTATCAATTGGTGGTCCATTTAACGCTCTACTAGGGGCTAGGATTTATGAAAAATTATCACGTATTGATGGTAAGGCTTTTGCTACTTTAAAAGTCTCAAGGTGTCAGGAGCTATGACCATCTATATGATGAAGGTGGTATAGTAAGTAGTATTGCACCACACTTCTCATCAACATGGTCTTCTTTCTTTTGTGTGTTTGATTTAGTTTGGGTGCTCTTTTTGATGGCTATCAAATTAGTACAAAGTGAAAATTGCTAGAGTCGCACATATAAATTTTCAATGCATGTTTACTATACACAAGTTACATCGACTTAAGAGTGTAAAGGGGGGGAAAAGAAACGGCCATTTTATCTATATAATTTCCAAGGTACATCCCATGTCTTTCCAGACAGCTTGTGCTAGTGAGCTCTAGATTTGGTGCTCATGAAACTATATATCGCTGCAATAACTACCTATTGCTCCAGGCATTAGCCTTGGTTAAGAAATGGGTGCATAACTGCATGCTTTTGTGTCTACTGTATTTAGAACAGTGTACACATGCCTGATCTTTTGAGATAGCTGCTCAATTTGAGAATTTGTGGGTATCAAAAAAGGGCTCCTTATACACGACCTGTAATACCATATACCATCGACCATGTGATTAATGAATGCCTAATATATTCAAATAGCTTAAAAAATCACAAAAAGCCACCTTTTGGGTATCTTTATTAATTTGTCTATTTATTCTTCAATGTCTTTAATCTTTTTGCAAATAGATTTGGTTGCCTATTTTTCAAAAAAATTGGGGGTGAGTGTGAAAAAAAGAATTATGCCTCCCCAAAAAAAATCTGTTTACCTAGTAAAGAAATATTTAAAATACAATTTATTTATTTTTTCGATTGGGTGAAATGACTTAGTGTGCAATTTTCATCTTGGGTTTTGCAACTTTTATCTCGGGTTTTGCAATTTACATGGCAAATTTTCATTTTTGGATTCGCATAGTTGTTTTGAAAATTTAAAAAACTCGAGTTCCTAAACCCAAGTTGTTTTGAGAAAGGACAATTTTTGTTATACATAGTATATATTAGGTCCCATCTTTTGTTGGCCTTGCCTACCAAGGCGAGAAGGATATGGTGTTTAGATTAATTATAGAGTATAGTAGCTTAAGGGGTTTTGGCCCCTAGGTAGTAGGTCTATTTTTATATGAGGATTTTTGAAAGATGATATTTTGGCTTGTGTTGAAACTTGAGATTAGTTATAATAGAGTTATGATATCTTGAAGGATTTTGATTTCTTTTAGTGAATTCTTTTGGAGACTATATTTTTTGCATGGTGAAATATTTGAATTTCCATAATTCTACTTTTGCCTTAAGATACTTTGTAATGTTTTTTTGAAAGGGGCACCAAATTGGTTCTTTTGGGGACCAACAAAACAACAATTTCATTCAAATCTCTGGAGCAAATGGTTTGCATTGTAGTGCTGTTCACTCCTGGATCAAAGAACCATGTTTTAGCAACAAGTGCAAAACCATGAGCTGCATCAGACCAGAGATTCATCATCTGCGGTGACAACCCAACAGTATTTTTGAAGCTTCCTTAGAAAGAAAGGTTAGTGATGAGGAGCAGTTCTAGTATCATGTTGGAGTTTTGTGCAGAAGGGCAGGAGTATATACAAGACAGATCATGGGGACGACTAGCCTCAAGAGTTGTCAAGTCTTTTTAGCCAGGCCGGGATCAAGAGTTCAAGTGTCTCTAGTAAGATTTCGGTTTTGCAAAATTCCATATTGTGCACAACAAAAATGAAGAAGCTCTGCACAATCTCTCTATCATATACATATAGGTCTAGATCTCAATCTATTGCAGGTGTATGATGATGATGATGATTTAGCTGAATGGGTTTTCTGCTATCGTGCTCTAATGGCTGGCTGCAGGAGCTGGCTGAAGGAATGGGCTTTGTCAAGAGCAATATCAACAAGCAGCATGATCTGAGTTGAAGATTATGATTCAAGGACCTGTTCAGAGTTTCCAGCTGCAAGGCCTGGACTGATCCGGCACTGCAGAGATCAGAAGCTGCTGCTGCATCAAAGAATTACAACCACAGTAGTCGTGATGTTCATAAGAAATTACTGTATAGCTGTAACTGTGAATTCTTCTTCTTCTTCGTCTTCTTCCAGGCCTGTAGTACTAGAGGCTCGATCATGACTGCACTAGCCCTGGGAAAGAATCGACGTAGCAGCTCCCTGCAGCAGCAATTATTATCTGAAAACAACATCTGCTGTGAGACCCAGGAGGACCAGGATCAGGATTACTGTAGCAGCAGCTTGATCAGGCCACATGAAATCGAGGAGGATCTGTTTGGCGGTAACACTAGGCAGAGAAATGCAGAAGAAGCAGCAGCAGCAACAGGATGCCAGCTATCCGTGCAAGTGGCAGAGTTGCTGTTAGTCACAGTTACTAGCAGCAAATCTTTCCTCACCTGTCAACCTGTTGTTGCGTCTGCACAGAAGCTAGAGAAACAGGAATCTGAGGAGGAAGCTGTGGGAGCTCAGCTGCTGCAAGAGGAAGAAGAAAAGAAGAAGATGAAGCTGAGAGAAACACTGAAACAAATAGCTAGACGTCCTCTAGACATCATGGATATAGGTCGGCCCACAGATCTTGAGCATATTGCTCACGTGACCTTTGATCGACGCAATGGATTCCAAGGATTGCCTCAAGAGTACGAGAATGAGGTCCCTTGCCCAACTCCGAGTGCCAGGTACAGCAACAACACTTCCTGGCTTGTTCTCCAGTCTCCCTAGTGATCCGTCCTTTGCTGTTTTGCTGATTGTTTTTGCTTACAAGTATGTGTGTTTTGTTCCTGAATTGCAATACTGCGCTGTGGGAGGAGTGGTAATTTGTCTTTCACAATGGGGTTGCTGAGATCCACATGCTGATCACATCATATTTGTGGCAGCCAAAGCGTTTTCGGAGTGTCAGCAGAATCGATGCAATGCTCGTATGACTTGCAAGGAAACATGGTCCCCACCCTTCTTCTCCGCTTACAGAAACGTCTGTACGAGAAAGGAGGCCTCAAGGTACATACATTCATACGTGGGTGGGTTTTCCAAGATGAATTCTTCAAATCCTCCTCGAAGGATGTTACTCAGGACTGATTGCAGCAGCTTTTTACCCAAGAATCCTAAGTCTTCATGTGTTCTTTCTTGCATGATCATCTCTTCCTTGAAAGAATAGAATCCTCCTCTCCTACTGCACTGGAATGTTTACATTGTGATCATGTTTGCAGGTTGAAGGCATTTTCAGGATCAATCCCGAAAACGGCCATGAAGGTTTTGTTCTGGAGCAGCTGAATAAGGGGATTGTCCCCAGTGATGAGATTGACGTTCATGCAATGGCCAGCCTCATCAAAGTCAGTCTCTCTTTGCCTCTCTGCCTCTCTGCCTCTCTCTTTTTCTCTCTGTCTCTCTCACCCATTTTCTTCATTGGTATGGTTGTCTCTCTCTTTCTCCTCAGATTGTGATTCCCAAAGAGCGATCTTTTAATCTGCAGTGAATTCACAAAGTTGCGTTGTCTCAAGAAAACAATTAGGGTTTCATTTAGGGTTTTCTCAGATGAAAATGGGGAAAGGTTTTGAATCTGTGATGGATATCAAGGTCTGTCTTGAGCTTAGAGTGGCTCTTGTTTTTGTCAGGTTTTACATTTCCTGAGGTTAGATTGGGTCTTGCTTTTTGAGGTTTTCCATTTCTTGAGCTTCTCGGCCTTGCTTTTGTGAGGGTTTTGTGTTTCCTGAGGTTTTTTGAACTGAAAATTTGGAGGGGTTTGTTTTTTGGGTGTGGGCATGGCAGAAATGGTTCAGGGAGCTTCCAAAAGGTGTGTTGGATGAATTGAGTCCAGAGGCAGTGCTGAGATGCCGTGGTGAGAAGGAAACACTTGCCCTTATAAAACAACTCCCTTCCACAGAGGCTGCACTGCTTGACTGGGCTTTGAATCTCATGGCTGATGTTGCTGAAGAAGAAGCCTCGAACAAGATGAATGCCCGCAGCATTGCTACAATCTTTGCCCCCAATATGACTAAGGTAAACAATTTTAGACTATTCTCTCTCTGTCTCTCCGTCTCTCAATCACAGACCATCTTTGCATATTGTGTGAAGGGCCATGGCCATGTTTTTCAGATGTATGTTTTCCTTCCTTTGTGTTGCAGATGACAGATCCTCTTACAGCTCTCATGCATGTTGTGCAAGTGATGAATCTTTTGAACACATTGATCATTCACACATTAAAGCAGCGGCAAGGCACGTTACAGAGTCCAGAGAGCACCACCTCACCTCTTTCATCACCAGAAATTATTACTACTACTGAATTTCAGGAGTATGTCAAGGTTTCAGAGCATGGTAATCATGCTGCCGCTGCTCACCATGAAGAGTCTAAGGAACATTCATGTCCTGGGGTCAAGAATCTTGCCAGTGACAAATTCTTGAATTGTGACATGATTGAGAACAACTCCTCATGAGCTCTGGTATAAGTCTTCATCCCCCCTCTCCCATCAGTGATGGCACAACCAATTTAGCTCTGGAAGCTCTGAGAGCACTTGAACTCTTCTTGTGTCTCTACCAATGTCAAGTACCAGCAGCATAGTAGTTCTCTGAAGCTCACAAGTTGAGTTGAACCATCATGGAGATTCCATGACACAAACCTAATTGGGGAGCTTCTCTGAATATAAGCTCCCCTTGAAGCTGGCTCTGTTGATTGGATCCCATGATCATCAACAATCATCACAGTTCTCAACCCAAATCACGACAAAGCCCTCCTACACCTTGTGATTTACAAATGTTTAAGTTGATGATAATGTTCACCTCATGCTTTATGATGGGTAAACTGCATAGGTAGGGGACATCTCCAAAATGCGAGGCTAGACTTGGCTACCTCCTCATCCCAGGCGCCACATTTTGGGAATGCTAGCACCCTGTGAGGGCTTTACCCTAAACTTTCACAACACCTTCTGAATTCTCCTCCCATTTCTCATTTCTGATCTGATCTGTTACTTGCTTTTGATAGTTGATTGCTTCTGTTATTGGTCTTTAGAACCAACACCAGGACTTCAGCATGATCTACCTCAGCTGAATTTTGTATTGGGTAATGCCTGAGTGGTGGGTATTACTGGCATAAGGACCATGTGAGGTGGAGCCAAGTGTAGGGTGTGAATCTGGTAAAGCCCACCCCTGAGGGCTTTACACAGTGTAAAAACTGCTGGCCATTTTTTTTCCCATGATACCTGGAAGGTACCTGCTCGATACCAGCTGGGTATCACAGGGGAAGTGAAAAAACAAAAGTTTTTGAAAAACTTAATGCCCATGAAGGTGGACATTATGCTTGTGATGATTCATTCTAAACTTGGGGATTGGATTGCATTAAGTTCAGAAGATTAGAAGACACCACAGAGCCATGTAATCATTCTATCTTCCCAAGAGGGAAGCAGCCCAGACTTTTCTGTAGTCACCCTTTGTTCTGTCCAGAGTCACTTGCTTTCTTATGACTCTCCTTTTCTTCAACTGCCTCTCCCACCGCCCAGTCTTTGAGCAAAGGAAAAATTGGTTATTTTTTTCTATTTGTTTTTTGGCAATTATGATAGGAGAGGCCTCATAAAGCTAACTATATGATAATGCTCTCATGTGCATGCGCACACACACACACACACACATAACCACCCACTTTCTCAGGTCCAAAGCAGTCTCTCAAGAGCATTGAAAGTTTGAATGACAGGAAATAAGCTCTGAAATTCAGCTATGAATGAATTCACAAAGGCTGTTTGTTTGTGAGAGCTACTGCTGCTGTTGCAGAAGATTGTCCCGAGCTTTTCAGAGGAGCAAAAGAAGTGATAAAAAAGGGAGGTTTGAGCACTCATGAGAAAAACTAAATGTTCATCATCAGCTCTGAAGTTAAGCTCTAATTGTTGGTTCTTGGCAAGGCTGCTTCTACTGAAATCTGTCCTGCTCTGTGAAAGAGCACATGAAGTCATCAAAGATGTCAGCAGACTATAGATTAGTCAGGATAGAACAGATACAAGACATGTAAGTTCTCCATCTAGTTTCTAACTACTTTTAGATGTAACAAATTAGTTATAGATAAACTACCTATCCATAGATCTTTGTTGATGATTGTCATTTTTGT
>Ga0209208_10005181_pt1 | contig 18225 bp, 16 predicted proteins | sample S1TSphfallax_3_FD_187694 | JGI IMG/M metagenome (GOLD analysis project Ga0209208, IMG submission 187694) | Host-associated microbial communities from peat moss isolated from Minnesota, USA - S1T2_Fd - Sphagnum fallax MG (SPAdes) (version 2) | ecosystem: Host-associated > Plants > Peat moss >... | reverse complement strand
TTTTTCAGATTCTGGATCACGTGGACCGAATCAAATCCAATCCCTACGTGCTGACCTCCCTCAGCGGCACAGGTCCGTTTGGGGGCCTCACGGGCGCTTGGCAACGGGCCATGGCTAGATCCAAACTCGTTGGCGTCACGCCGCATACGCTAAGGCACTCCTACGCGTCAGTCGCCGGTGATCTAGGTTTTACGGAATTTACGATCGCAGCGCTGCTGGGACATTCAGCAGGGTCAGTGACCAGCAGATACGTTCACCATCTCGATAGCGTTTTGATCTCAGCGGCGGATAAGGTAGCTGCCGCGGTTCATAAAATGATGAGCGAAGATAAAAATGACGAGTGATGTCGATAAGCGAGCCTCCAAACTCAATCTCAAAAACTAAGTTGCTTGATAGAGTAATACGCCCGTACCTGGCAGGAGTTGATCGAAGAAATCGAAATCCGACACGTTGGCTGTGAGCAAATCGCACCCCATCTCGGCTGCCTGCAGAAACAGCATTGCGTCGTTGAGCAGTGCGATACTTTTCCGTTGGCCGGTCAACCGCGTCACTAGCCCCGCCAGCATTCCCGCTTCGCCGCATGCCCGGATTGATGGGGCCGTAAGGCGATGCGGTGGCATATCGTCGATGGTTTGACCAAGCGGTTTTAATGCACCGGCGGTTCCGGGGTGAGTGGGATCCAATGCGCCAAGCAGATGGGAAAGCTCAGCCAACGCAACGGTTGAATGATTTGCGATTCGCGTTTCGAGTATCCGGTCGACTTCAAGAGGCGTCTTGCCCTGGAGGACGTCGATGTAGACGCAAGTATCCAGCAGCAATTCTCGACCAACAAGCGGTTGTCCACTTACAAATCGAAGATCGGCATTTGCGCGGCGAAAGAGGGCAAGCGTGCGTCTCTGCGGTTTGATTCGCCGGATCGAAGCCCGACGATCAAACGTCAAGCTTTATGTCCGCCGGGATCGATCCTTTGCGGGCGACAAGCTTGCCGCCGAAATCATCTTCGAGCGCAACTTTCGCCAGCGCATACTCTACCAAGTCAGTCGTCGAGCTAATACCGGTTCGCTCCTTCGCCCGAATAACGAGTAGGCGGGGAACGCGCGCGCCGAGCGCGCTGTTGTCGCCAGCCAAAAGACCTTCGGCTTTGGCCGTCGCTACGACCGACCGCCGCCGGGCTATCAAAAAGTCATTCGTCTCGGGTTTCATGACTTACCTCCGATATGTTTTACATATATGATTTTTTGTTAAACATCAAGACTTGAATATTTACTTCAGGATATTCGGAGTTTCACAAGACCTCTCTTGGCCGGAGAACGAACCCGCTGCGCGGGATTGGTGGCTTTGTTGATAGCGATGCGTGGAACTGTCTGTCTGGTTTTGTTTGAATTTTTGAACGGTCCTACCTGAGGATGCTGACTTCTTTCACTGAAGAGGAGCCGTCCGATGAGCAAGTCTACTTCCGTGCCTTCGCCGATCGATCTGCGCCAGCGGATGATTGAGGATATGAACGTGCGTGGCTTTTGCGCCAAGACGCAGCAAGATTATTTGCGCAACGTTACCCGTTTTGCGATGTTTTTAGGGCGTTCGCGGGGCACCGCGACGGCCGAGGAGGTGCGCCGGTTCCAAGTAGAGCAGCGCGAGGCCGAGATGCCTGCGCCGGCGATGAACAGTCAAATCGCAGCGCTGCGGTTCTTTTTCACCACCACGCTCGCCCGGCCAGATTTGTCGCGTAAGTTGGTCCAAATCTCATACGCCCTTAGGCTGCCGATGGTGCTGAGCCCTGATGAGGTCGCTCGGCTGCTGGCGGCAACAACCTGCCTCAAGCATCTCGCCGCACTGTCAGTCGCCTATGGCGCCTGGCTGCGGGTGGCCGAGGTGGAGCACTGAAGGTCACCGATATCGACAGCAAACGAATGCTGCTGCGGGTTGAGCTTGGCAAAGGCAGGCGCGACCGCAATGCCATGCTCTCGCCTGATTACCGTCTTCGCGTCGGCAACGTTGCGTCACAGCCGCTGATCACCGTCATTCGGCTTTTGCCGAACTGCCCCGACACTGGCGGCGGACACACCGAAAACGCCATCGCTCAGTCGCCTGCCTGTCGCCCTGCCGCTTGCCCTGGTGGGTTCACAGCCAACCTCCCGCCACCTCCGCTTCGCTGCGGGCAATAATGCGCTCCGCTACGGGGGCGGGCCCCTCCTGTGGACTACCTGGACAAGCCGCCCACCCGTTAATCCAAACTGCGGCAAATATCTGCGGTTTTTAAACGGCGTCGACATTTGCTCGAAGCCGAAAGCAAGCACGTCACCACGCCGACACCCCAGGGGTTTTGTCGTCCGCGTCTGAAACCGCGGCCAAGGCCAGCCGGGCTAAGGCTGGAAGCGATTTGGCACCCATCTTTTTCATGATCGAAGCCCGATGGCTCTCCACGGTGCGCTGGCTAAGGCAAAGGTCCGCGGCAATATTCTTGTTGGGATGGCCGGCAAGAACCATTTCCATGATCTGGCGCTGCCGCTGAGTGAGCTTGCTTGCCCGCTTGGCCGCGTCCCTTCGCCATGCCGCCAGCTTGGTTGTGTCCCGTGACTGCTCGAGGGCGCGTTCCACCCCGGCAAGCAACTCGCCCCGGCCGACGGGCTTCTCGATGAAATCCGAGGCGCCGGCTTTCATGGCCGCGACAGCCATTGGCACGTCGCTATTGCCGGTGATCATGATGGCGGGCAACCTGTCGCCGCGGGCATGCAAAAGCTGCAGCAACCCGTGGCCGGTCATCCCGGGCAGATATGCATCCACTAAGAGACAACCTTCGCGACCGCCGCGATATGCTTCAAGGAATGCTGCGCACGTTGCGAAATCCTCTACCGTCCGCCCGTCCGCTTCAAGCAAGCTGCGGATCCCTTCGCGTACGTTCCTATCGTCATCAACCACGAAAATGACCGGCGTTTCGGTGGCCGGGCCGGCCTCGGTCCGGCGCGCCAGCGGCATAAGCGCCACGGATTGCAAGATCGGAAGATGGCGCTGAATTGCCTGCATGACGTCTGCTGCCTTGACCGGCTTATTGAGCTGCAAACATTCCTGACTGGCGATACGTTGCAGTGTGTCAGTCGAGATGTCGCCGGTCAGAATGATGACAGGTATCTGGCGATGGAGCGTTTTTCTTACTCTCGCGGCGACGTCGAGCCCATCCATCCCATTCGGCAGATTGTAGTCTGCGAGGATGAGGTCAGGGCAGAAACTGCCTTGGGCCAGCAATTCGAGCGCCGAGGCTCCATCGGCCGCCGCCGCCGGACGATGGCCGTCTTCCTTGAGGACCAGTTCGAGGAGCTCACGCAATTCTCTATCATCCTCGATGACAAGGATTGCGCCGGTACGATGAGCCGACTCGCCCATCTGACCATTTCCGGCGATTGGAAACTCTCCATCGCGTTGCGTGCCGTTCGGCGCGAGTATGACGTCGATGGAGAACACAGACCCCCTGCCCAGCTGAGAGCGAACATGCACGGGGTGGCCAAGCAGGGTCGCGAGACGCTGAACGATAGACAATCCAAGACCGAGGCCGAGACTGCGTTCGCGAGCGGCATTACCGAGTTGGTGATATTCGCCGAAGATCGCCTGAAGATCTTGCTCAGCTATGCCGATGCCGGTATCCCAAACCTCAATGCACAGCGTTCCCGCCCCGCGACGGCAGCCAAGCAATACTTTGCCGCGCCTTGTGTATTTCAGCGCGTTCGAAAGCAGATTGCGAAGCATCTGCTCTAGCAAACGGGGATCGCTATAAACCAAAAGGCTGCATCCAACGGTCCGGAGATGAAGATTTTGCGCCCCGGCATGGTAGGCGAATTCGTCTCGCAGGCGGTCAAGCAAATCATTGATCGGAAAATTGACGAACTGAGGATGAACGGTCCCGGCTTCCAGCTGATTGATGTCGAGCAGTGTGTTGAGCATGCCCGACATGGCGGCGGATGTCTCGTCGAGGCGCGTGACAAGCGCCAAAGCCTCTTCCTTCTTGTCCTCGCGGATCTTCCGCGTCAGGACACCTCGCATAAGGCTAAGCGCCTGCAGCGGCTGCCGAAGGTCATGGCTCGCAGCGGCGAGAAACCGGGACTTGGCGATATTGGCCTGCTGCGCTTCTCGCTCAGCGGACTCTAGCGCGTCGGCCGCACGTCGCCGCTCGGTGATATCGGCAAAAGTAATGACGACGCCCTCCACCCCGTCATCCTGGGCGCGATAGGGTAGTATGCGGCGGACATACCATCGACCGTCCCGCGACTGGATCTCTCGCTCGATCGGCGAGAGCGTTTGCAAAACCATGCGAGCATCGACCAGCACATCGCTATCGGCCGCCAGCGAATTGAGGTCTGCCAGTGGTCGGCCGACGTCAGTCGCTATAATACTGAAGAGCGACTTGGTCGCCGGCGTGAAGAAACGAATATTGAGATTGAGGTCGAGGAAAATGGTCGCGACATCCGTGCTGTAGAGGATGTTTTGCAGATCACTGGCAGTCGTCCTCTGTCGTTCCAGCGTTTCCTGGAGCTGGCTGTTGAGCGCCGTGAGCTCCTCGTTCATCGACTGCAATTCTTCTTTAGAGGTGAGCAGCTCTTCGTTAGTCGATTGATATTCCTCGCTGGCGGACAAGGCCTCTTCGTTGACCGCTCTTTGCTCATCGTTGGCGGTTTCGAGGCTGTGGATCGCGGCTTGAAGTTCCGTTTGGGTCGCTTCCAGTTGGTGTTCGAGCTCGGCAACGTGTTCAACGTCGGGCGGAATTGTCGTCCGGCTTCGCTTATGAAGCGGTGCTGGATCGTCTATGAAACAGACCAGCAGCAGATTCTCTCCATCGATCAAAGCCGGTTGCACCGCGATGTCGAATGAACCCTGTTTGCCTTCGTAGTTCGTCCGGCCGCCCTGGATGACGATGCGGGCCTTCCCCAGCATGGCTTGATGGATCGCAGTCCTGAGCCTGATCCTCAGATGGGGGCGCACCATCGCGAGCAGATCGTAGCTCGGATGGCCCTGGGGCACGCGGAGGTAGCGTTCCGTCGGTCCCAAGGAATAAAGCCACTCCAGTTTGCGATCGATCAGCACTGCCGCGGGGGCATAGGTCTCGATTATGACACGGCGGCAACCCTCGGCAAGCGCGATTTGCCGGGAAGGCGTTTGGCCCTGGGGTACCCGTGCCGGCGGCGCCGGCCCCTGCGCGGCCCCAAACAAAAAGCCCGTCTCACCTGGTCGCGCGTGCCCGATGTGCCGATAGATCCGCTCGGCCTTCGAAATAACCTCGAAGCGGCCCTTGGGACCGCAGACCGTCTCTGCGCTCCCAAGCACGAGTATGCCGCCTTCGCGTAAGGCGAAGTGGAAGAACGAGATGACCTTCTCTTGCGCCTCAGCACGGAGGTAGATGAGCAGGTTGCGGCAAGAAACCAGATCGAGCCGCGAGAATGGTGGGTCGGCCAAGACGTCCTGCACTGCGAATACGATCGTCGCGCGAAGCTCGGGTAAAATCCGATAGCCATGGTCGTCCTTCGAAAAGAACCGGGCAAGTCTCGCTGTCGAGACATCTGCCGCAATCACTTCCGGGTATAGGCCCTCGCGTGCAGTCCCGACCGCGTCAGCGTCGACATCGGAGGCGAAGATCTGCAGCTTGATCTCTCGCTTCGCGGCTGTGATCTCCTCGCGGAAGAGCATGGCAAGCGAATAGGTTTCCTCGCCCGTACTGCACCCGGCGATCCATATGCGCAGCGGCTGATCGATGCAATGGTTGCGGACCAGATCGGGAATGATACTTTCGCTTAGAAAATCAAATACCTTGGGATCGCGGAAAAAGCTGGTAACATTGATCAATAGATCTGAAGCGAGCAGGTCGAGCTCCTTTTCATTGTCCTTCAGGAGGTCAAGATACCGCTCTATGTCGTCGGTCTCGACCGATGCCATCGCCATGCGTCGCTCGATCCGGCGCCGCAGCGTGCCCTCCTTGTACAGCCTGAAATCGTGGGTCGTTTTCTTCCGGAGCAGATCGACAATCTCGGGAAGCCAATCCGGCGGGGAATTCCTTTCATCCGGAGCAGCCGCCGCGCGCGCGAGTGTCATGCGTCGGTGAAATTTGACAAGCGCGTCCGGAATGCTTGCCAGCGGAAGAACAAGATCAACGGCGCCGGTCAGGATCGCGCTTCGAGGCATGCCATCGTAGTCAGCTTCCTCAGGATCTTGGGCGATAACGAGTCCACCCTTCTCTTTGACAGCCTTCAGTCCAAGACTGCCGTCCGCGCCAGTCCCCGAGAGAATCACACAGATGGCGCGTTCCCCATATTCCTGAGCCAATGAGCGCAGCAAAAAATCGAAGGGCAAGCGTGCGCCATGGCGCATCTCCGGCTTTGAGAGGTGCAGGGCGCCCTTGCTGGCGGAGAGATAACTGCCTGGAGGAATGATATATAGGTGCGCGCATTCGAGCAGCATGCCATCACTCGCCTGCACAACAGTCATCGAGGTATGATGGGCCAACAGTTCCGCCATCATGCTCTCGTGCGTCGGATCAAGATGCTGCACGAGGATGAAAGCGATGCCAGTGTTTGGCGGCAGGGCAGCGAGAAACTTGGTACAGGCCTCCAGACCCCCGGCCGAGGCACCGATCCCAACGACCGGAAAATCCTCCAGTTCTGACGGAGACTTAGGAGCCAACGCGTCCCCGCCCCTCCATCCGGGAGGCGCTGACTTGGCCCGAGATGGCCGGTTTCTCAACAATTTCGCTTCACGTTCACGTCGCCTCCAATTTCGTGCGCCGACCGTCTCTGCTTAGAATTTCAAAGTGTTCCAATTGATCAAGGCGGCGATGACTCGGAGCAACAGCTCTCCCACACAGCTAACCCTAGAAAAGTCTTTCTATCATGGTTAACAGCATTTCGCTAAAATGCCTAGAGCGGCCAATGGACGCCATGTAATTAAGTAGTTTCCGAGTCTGCCTGGAATATCGCTAAGGGCATAAGGTGCCTTTAGATTACATATTTGAAGGGATTCCGACGCCGATTGGCTTAGGGTCGAGCCGTCGGCACCGGTTTCACAGGTGACCGTCAACAAACGGAGCGACGAGACATGGTAGGCAATAGTCGTTTACGGACGTCTCCAAAGGGACGAACGGAGCTTTTAAAGACGTTTTTGGCAAGCATTCGACGACTCGAAGTTCACTACCGAAGCAAGAGCGACAAAAAGATGACAATGCATCGAACAATAGGGGCGGCTTGAAGGACGCGCTGTAGGAGGAGGGGGCCCGAGGCGGTCAAACCCGCTACGATATCGTTAGACATTTTACAAACATAAGCGGTTCAAGGGCAATGAGTCAGGGCAGAGACGACCAATATTTAAAAGTTACGGTAATTGAAGATGACAGATGAAGCGAAGGTACACCTAAAAGCGCGTCGTGTTCTCGTCGTTGAAGACAACGCCATTATTGGAGCCCTATATATCGATCTCCTGGAAGACATGGGCCATGCCGTCTGTGCGATGGTCGCCACGGAGGTTGAAGCGGTAGCTGCGGCTGCAAAATACAAGCCGGACTTGATGATCGTTGACGCTGCATTGGGCGAGGGCACAGGGGTGTCGGCCGTCGAAGAAATTTTGCGCAGTGGATTCGTTCCACATATATTTGTCAGCGGTAATATCGCATCTGTACGTCCGGTACGATCAGGCGCAATCGTCATGCAGAAACCTTTTCGGGGACAAGACTTGGCACGCGCTATTCAAAGTACACTTAACGCATCTGTGAGCTTGTGATTCTTCAATGAGCAATGGAGAGGCGGTTCTATTTGACACTGTCACTGGGATTCTTGAGCCTCGTAGGCCTCTATTCTTATTCGTGGTCAGCTACGGCTCAAAAAAAATTAACGAAAGCCTTTGGATGCTTAATCGTTTGAAGAATCCCTTCTTACAGCAAGAACGGGCGTCTTCCAGAGCTGGATCCTTTCGGCGGCCGCGCCTCCGAAGTTTACCACTTACAGCTCGGTCGAATCGTGCTGGACTCATCAGTCCAGCGATTACCAATCCGTTGATCTATGTCGTGAACTAAAAATGCATCTAAGCCAAAATGCATCAGGCAGGCGAAAGCCGTGGCGATCTCGTCATAAGATGCCGATAGAGAAATACCTTGGTCCAAGAATATCGCGAAGGTGAATCCGGCAATTGGGAGAACATTATCACCCGTTTTATAGCTCGCAAAATCAAATTGGAACGGTGCCAAAACATGACCATAGTGCTCAGAAGAATTTTCCTGTCATTTGCGTAGGCGGTTCTGCTGGAGGGCTTGATGCCTATATTCGCCTTCTACGGGAACTTCCGGCGGACATGGGCGCCGCGATCGTCATCGTCAATCATCTGAGAATTGTCGCCACCCAGTTACACGAGATCCTTCCTCATTACACTGAGATGCCCGTTGAATTGATTACAGAAGGACTGATCTTAAGGCCGAACCACGTGTTTATTATCCCAGAACAGCGCGACTTACATGTTCTTAACGGCCTCTTCCGTCTGAAGCCCATATCGAAACCTCGTGGGTGGCCGGACGTGATTACGATATTTCTACGTTCCTTAGCCGCACACTGGGGTGGCAAACTCATAGCTGTCATTGTTTCTGGTTACGATGGCGACGGCGCGGATGCGCTTTGTGAAATCAGAGAAGTCGGCGGAACGACAATCGCACAGACTCTGGATACTGCAAAGCAACCGGATATGCCGGAGAGCGCCATCAAAAGCGGATGCATTGATTTTATTCTCTCACCAGAAGATATTGCTAAGGAAATAGTACGACTAATCCGCACCAGGCCAAAATGAAACACTATCTCAGACTGTGGTCCCTCCAACATCTCGGGACCGGTAATTTCCTATTCTACTCGATGAGCTGCGGCCGTGCTCGAAACAACTCATATAACTCCACAAGTGCCTAAAACTCCAATCCCCGTGCGGCGGTGGCCATCGTCATTGCCTGCACGACGAACACCGCCTATGAGCAGGTGGATGGGGTGATCAGACGGGAGCATATGGCCGATACCGTGGCACACAGCGGGCAGATCTACCCCGGATGACCTCGCTCGGCCTGTTCGCCATTTTGTTGACCCTCGCTGCTGTATTCGGTGTGGTAAATGCCCGCACCCTGCGGCTACCCACCACCATCGGTGTGCTCGTCTTCGCGCTACTGGCATCGCTGGTCATGCTGGCAATCAACCCGTTGATCCCGGGCTATGACCTTCGGGTGCTATCGCGGCAATTTCTTGACGTCGTCGACCTGCCGAACACGTTACTGAATGGCGCACTCTCCTTTCTGTTGTTCGCCGGTGCCTTGCAGGTCGATCTCACCGTCCTGTTGTCCCGCAAGCTCGCCGTGCTGGCGTTGGCGCTGATCGCTACGCTGCTGGCGGTGTTTTTGTTTGGCGGCGCAATGTGGTTGATCTTTCCGTTCCTGGGCCCAGCGGTACCCTTCATCTGGTGCATTGTCCTGGGGGCAATCCTGGCGCCAACCGACCCCGTCTCGGTCATCGGCATGTTGCGCCGGATCGGTCTGCCCGCGCCGCTACAGGCCGTCTTCGCAGGAGAAAGCCTGTTCAATGACGGTGCTGGTGTCGTGGTGTATGGCGCTGCCCTCGGTGTCGCAGTCGGCGGCAATTCGGTATTCAGTGGGGCTGAGATTTTCAGCAGCTTCATTGTGGAGGCCTTCGCCGGCGGTTTGCTCGGTCTGGTGCTTGGCTGGGTCGCGGTACGGCTAATGCGCCTGGTCGATGACGCTCATCTTGAACTCATCCTTTCGTTGGCATTGGCGGCGGGTACCTTCAGCTTGGCCGCTGCCTTGGGCATGTCGGGACCGATTGCCGTGGTTGTCGCCGGGCTCACCCTCGGCGCGCGCCGCAGCCGTTCGGCGCTCTCCGAAAGCAGCCGCAGCGAACTGATGACATTCTGGTCCCTGGTGGACGAGGTCTTGAACATGCTGCTGTTTCTACTCATCGGTTTCGAGGTTCTGGCGATCGCCTTCCGTCTATCGCACGTCACGGCAGTCCTAATCGCCATACCACTCTCGATCATCGTGCGGGCTATCAGCGTCCTCGTCGCAACTTTACCAATTCAGTTGCGTAACCGTGATCGCGGCCGGTCGTTGATACTGCTAACATGGGGCGGTCTTCGCGGCGGCATCTCGGTTGCGCTGGCATTGGGCCTGCCGGAAAATGGTGTGCGCCCAGCATTACTCGCCGTTTCCTATGGCGTGGTAGTCTTCACGATTATCGTGCCGGGGCTGACAATTGAGCGCGTGGCAAGGCTGTTCTATCATGTGGAAGAGCCGTGATTGCCGACTGATGTTGCGACGTGCGAAACCACGGCCTTGGCAACATCGCTTAATTCTCGCGGCTTGCTTGTCAGCGGCGCGTTACGTGCCAACATCTTGATACAAGCCAGGAGCGGTACATGTTTCAGGAAATTGTGACCGCCGTCTTCCAGGCAATCTCTTTTTCCTTTGCTATGGGCTGGCAAATCCTCTGGGCGTTGATTCTGGGATTTACCCTCTCTGGAGTCGTCCAAGCCGTCGTCAGCAAGGGTGAGATGAGCCGGCTGCTGCCTGATGACAGCCCCCGCACCATTCTGCTCGCCAGCGCGCTTGGGGCGGCCTCGTCCTCCTGTTCTTATGCCGCCGTTGCATTGGCCCGCTCGATCTTCAAAAAAGGCGGTAATTTCAATGCCGCCATGGCATTTCAGTTCGCCTCGACCAATCTGGTCCTGGAACTCGGAATCATTCTGGCCGTGCTGATCAGCTGGCAGTTCACGCTGGCGGAGTTCATCGGCGGCCCGATTATGATCGTGCTGCTGGTTTTGATGTTACGCCGGGTCATGAGCCGGGAACGGGTTGCCGAAGCCAGGCGACGGGCGGAGGAAAACCGGCAAGGACGGATGGAAGGGCATGCCGCGATGGACATGTCCGTCGGCGGGCAAGGCAGTGTGCTTGCGCGTGCGCTTTCGCCAACTGGCCTGACCGCGATCAGTCATTTTTTCGTCATGGGCTGGGTGAGCGTTTGGTCGGATATCGTGCTGGGCCTGCTGATTTCCGGCGCATTGGCCGCTTGGGTACCCAACACATTCTGGAAGGCATTCTTCCTGGTTAATCACCCGCTGGGGGCGAAGCTGGCGGGGCCTTTGATCGGACCGCTGGTTGCGGTCGTGTCCTTCGTATGCTCAGTCGGCAACGTGCCGATGGCAGCCGTATTGTGGAATGGCGGGATCAGCTTCGGCGGGGTCGTCGCGTTTCTGTTTGCCGATCTGATTATACTGCCGATCCTGAACATCTATCGGAAATATTATGGTTGGCGCATCGCGCTCATTCTTACGGCGGTGTTTTATGTGGCCATGGTACTGGCCGGCTATGCTGTGGAACTAATTTTCGGCGCACTTCACTTGGTCCCCCGCCAACGCCATGCTCTCGTCGAGATGGCGCATATCAGTTGGGATTACACGACCTTCCTGAATATCGTCTTCGGCGCATTGTCAGTTGTGATGCTGTACCGGTTTTTTACGACAGGGGGGCCACAGATGTTAATCATGATGTCGTCGCCCGCAAATGCCGATCGTTCTACTCACGGCCGCGGACATAGCCACGACAATGTATCATCATAATCTGACTGTTACGAGACGCACCACGAAACGACAATTACCAGCCTTGCAAAAAGAATTATTTTTGCGAGCCTTCAACAAAATCCGCATCGAGACTTCCTTCTGCGGCCCTTGTGCCAGCGTTGGTCGCTCTGCCTTTAAGGATCCACTCGAAACCAACGGCAATCATGGCGCCGATGACCGGGCCGGCTATATAGATCCAGGAGGTATGTAAGTTGCCGCGCACCAAATCTGGGGCGAATGACCGCACGGGGTTCATCGAAGCACCACTGAAAGGCGCGGCCCAGAGTCCCGCAAGGGCAATATAGCCGCCGACGGCAAGGGCGCCGTTTGAGCCAATATTACGTGCCCCGGAAGCAGTACCTAGGATCGTGCTGACCAAGCCAGCCGTTAAAAGTACCTCCATGATCAGCGCTTGAAAATCGTTTACGCCGGGGCCCGGTATCGTCGCGCCAAGGAGCGCCACGTTGCCAAACATCGCCCGCAGGAAACAAGATGCAGCAAGGCCGCCCACGCATTGGGCTATAACGTATCCCGGTACACGGCTCCAGGGAAAGTTACGGCGTACGGCAAATGCCAGAGTTACTGCGGGATTGAGATGCGCCCCACCAACAGCCCCCATGAAATATATAATGGCCATGACCATGATGCCGGGTGCCACGGCTTTCATGCCCAGTGTTACGGCGCCGTTGCTTATCACACCGGCGATGCCAGCGCCGGACGCCACCACGACGAGCAGGAATGTGCCCCAGGCTTCCGAGAAAAGCCGCCGCCACTCGTGCGCCGCTACGAGAAAATCCGGCACCCTGGTCGCGTGCAGCATGCGGGCGGAAGATATCGACGTTAGGTATCCCGATGCAGGTGGTTTCATTTTTGGACCCGTAATCAAACAATTTTACAGGGTATGAGGGCATCCTCCTTGAATTTATAAACCGCGCAAAGTCGATGATAGCCGTCCGCGATGATCAGCTTGCCGTTCCGATTGTCCCGATACAGCAATAACGGCGACAACTTTTCCTTCCGGATGATTTGCTCGCGATCTTTCTCAACGTGGCTATCACTGACGCCAAGCAAGGATAGTCCGGACGCCCGAAAAATATCCTTCGCCGCGAACGAAGTCATTTCAGCATTTTGCAATTGCTCAGAGGCGGCTTTGGCAGCGGCATCGTCCATGCTCAAACTGAGATAGGACTGGGCTGCCGGGTAATCATGCTTTTGGGGTTTATCGAGCCACTTTATTTTCATCGATTCCTCGTGAATCATCGGTTAATGAAGAATCACGCGCTAAAATTCAGTTGCGCATCACTCTCGCGCCGTGTTGGCCAAAAATGTTGATACACGCGATTGTCGAAGGAATCGTCTTCCGTCATTTCTGGATTGTAGAGCGGGCTGGCCTTAATCTTCTCGCGATTGACATTCAGATAAACGGCGCGGGCAACCCAGTCAATTTCGCGGATCAGCCGTGGTGGAATCACCACGCGGTCGGCTTGTACCCAGTCTTTGGTATCGACGGTAATGTATTTTACCTGCCAATCGGCGTCATCGATCAGAAAGTCCTCGAGATGGCCGATCGCTCCATCGGTCGCTTTCATATGGTAGCCGATGACCTCCAAGACGCTGCGAAGGCTGGTGTCGCCGTCATCCGGGACCGCATCGGTGCCGTTTTGATAACGCGGATCGGCATCAAGCCCTACCCGCGGCATGAACACGGTCGTTCCACGCGGTTGCATGCCCATCGCTGAAAATCCACTGTGCCAGAATGGGTTTTGATTATAGTAATTATAGACGTGCGCCTCAAGATGGCGGGAAACTGGGAGATCGGTATCGACATCGGGGCAAACTTTTATCTGCTGTTTCGTCATTTGTACCGCGACGTGACGGCGGTCATGATCTGGCTTTCCGAGTGCCACCAGGGGTATTAAAACTTTGCGGCCAAAAAGCCACGGCCCGGTATGAACTACGATCCATTTCGTTGTCCATGTCTTGTCCTCGAAGAGAATATCTCGAACGTTCCCGATCAAGCCGTCGCTGCCTTCAATATCGAAGCCATTGATCGCCGATGCGTTCCACAACATTTTTTATGCTTTCTGAGTTATACCGGCAAAGAAGGTTCATTCCCCAGCGGCAGCTTTGCGATGCCGTTGGCGGCCAACGGCTTTGGGGTCTTTTCGTACAAGTCTAAAAATGGTTTGATGATATCGATCGGCATCGGAAAGACCACTGTGGAATTTTGCTCGGCACCGATCTCGGTTAAGGTTTGCAGGTAGCGCAACTGCATAGCGGCGGGAATGCTCGAAAGAATTTTGGCGGCGTTCGTAAGTGTCTGCGCGGCCTGGAATTCTGCTTCCGCATGGATGACCTTGGCACGCCGGTCACGCTCGGCCTCTGCTTGCTTGGCAATGGCGCGTACCATGTTGTCGGTCAGTTCGACCGTCCTGATCTCGACATTCGTCACCTTGATGCCCCACGCCTCGGTCTGACTGTCCAAAATTGTCTGCACATCCACGTTCAGCTTGACGCGTTCGGCCAGCATCTCATCCAATTCATGCTGTCCCAGCACCGCGCGCAGCGTCGTTTGCGCAAGCATCTTCGTTGCCGGCAGGAATGACTGGACCTGAATGATTGCCCGCTCTGGGTCTGTAACCCTGAAGTAAAGCACCGCATCGACTTTCATCGAGACGTTATCGTGCGAGATGACGTCCTGGCTCGGGATCTCAATCACCTGGATGCGCAAATCCACTCGCACCATCTGCTGAATGAACGGCAATAAAAGTACCAGTCCTGGACCTTTAACCTTACTGAAGCGGCCGAGTGTAAAAACCACCGCGCGCTCATATTCGCGCAATATTCTCACGGTCGCCCCAAGGATCACGAATGCCGCAATAACAAGGGCGAAAACGAGATAAAATGGCAAAAGGGACGCGAACATTAAGAAACTTCTTTCATAAATTTCATGGGATTGGCACTTAAGTTCACGGGATATACAATGCCAGGACCGGAATCTACCTAGCCGGCTGCCGAATTTTACCATCCATCTTTGCTGATGAAGTTTCGCTATTTGCTTGAGGTTGATTTCTGCCACAACTTCTTGCTCTACGTGAAATCAAGGCCACGTATTTCCGCCAGCACCGAGGACTATCTGTCGGCTTCAGAAGCACTGTTACATCCGTGAGACGGGAGCTAATGGGCATACCGCATCGGCGGAACGGGCGCGTTACAGAATGAACCGTTTATACGTACTTTCCGAGTCTACTCTGACCGTATCGCTCGTCCCATAATTAATTTTGAATTATCTCTGATCTTAGAATTCGACCGCCGAAATCGTCCGGTCAATAAACTGACCATGACAAAGTCTCCACCATAACAACTCGATCGTGAATTCTTTCGGGTGGAACAAGGACCAATATGGAACGGCAATTTGCTACAAATTCGCACTTGCACCGATCTTCCTGGACAGCCGGACCTGCATCCGTCGCTCGGCATCCATTGGGCTTGCCTTGTTAGCCGCACAGGCTGTCGCATCAAAATGACTGGCTCTATCCTTGCCATTAATGCCGGCTCGTCGAGCCTAAAGTTCGCATTGTTCGAAAACGATGCCGCATTGACTGAAACAGTACGTGGTGAGATCGAGAATTTGGAATCCGCGCCGCATTTTCATGCGTGTGATAACGCCGGAAAAGTGCTCGCCGAAAAACGCTGGCCGGCCGGCTCCAAAAAAGCATTTGCCGATTCAGTCCACATGTTGATCGAGTTTGCTGAAGCGCATCTCGATTGCGGTGGCCTCGTTGCTGTCGGCCACCGCATCGTGCATGGCGGTGTTGCGCATATCGCGCCTGAAGTTGTTACGCCGACATTGTTAAAATCTCTGCAAGCGCTGACGCCATTTGACCCGCTGCATATGCCGCACAATCTGGCGCCGATCCAAGCTATTGCGGCTGCCCGGCCGGCCTTGGCGCAGGTGGTGTGTTTCGATACTGCTTTTCATCACACCTTGCCCTCCGTCGCCAGACTGTTCGCCTTGCCGCGCGCAATCTCGGAAGCCGGAGTACGCCGCTATGGTTTTCATGGCCTGTCCTATGAATATATAGCGGGCCGTTTGAAAAAGCAGGTGCCAACTCTAGCGCGCGGCCGGGTCGTCGCCGCACACCTTGGCTCAGGGGCCAGCATGTGCGCGCTCCATAACGGCATGAGCATCGCCACTACTATGGGCTTCAGTGCGCTCGATGGATTGGTCATGGCCACACGCTGCGGCCGCCTCGACCCGGGCGTGCTGCTTTATCTTGGTGCACAGGGACATAGTTTCTCCGATATCGAGGAGATGCTCTACCGGCGTTCCGGTTTGGTCGGCGTCTCTGGAATCAGCGGAGATGTCCGCGTCTTGCTGGCCAGCGTTGACCCGCATGCCAAGGAGGCGATCGATCTTTTCACCTACCAGATTGCCATTGAGGCCGGCGGCCTGGCAAGCGCCCTAGGCGGGATGGATGGGCTAGTCTTCACCGCGGGTATCGGCGAACACGCGCCAGCAATCCGCGGTGCTGCGTGCGAGCGTTTGGCATGGCTCGGCGTACAACTTGACGCGTCGGCTAACGCCGCCAACGCCTTTTGCATCAGTACGCCAGAAAGCCGCGTGGCAATACATGTCATCGCCACCGACGAGGAGGCCATGATCGCCCGGCACACGCAGGCGACTCACCAGGCACATCACCTACAGGAGTCGAAGTGAGAAACCTTCGAGTCACCGCCAAGCTGGGTGGCAAACCCGGGTTGGTCTTAGGAATCGGCCAAAAACCAAGCAACGCCGTCGGATCGGTTTACTCCTGCCGAGGCAGCCAAAAAGACATGCAACCGCTACGGAGGGCAGAAAATGAATGACGCAGGCATGTATTTAGCACTGAAAATGCGCATCAAAACCCTGGGCCTTCGCATCGCGGTGCTTAAAACAATGATGAACAAAGCAACCGACTCTAAAAAAATCTCGAAATTGGGAGAACTCCATCAACTGGAGCGGCGTCATGAACAGCTCAAGGAACGACTGCGCAAGCTTAACCGTGAAGTTCCAGGAATTCGTCAGGACGTGAATGCGGAACTCAGTCTTCTGGCTGATAACATACAAGGGGGTCTTGATAGCCTCATGTTTTCGACAGAAGCGCATTATGCAGCCGACGAAGACCGGAAGTCAGGTCGTAAGTCGTAGATATTTGCCCGTAGGAATTTTCATTCGAGACAATAATTATGACTGTGTCGCATCGTTAATCCAGATTCGAACGCGAAACAGGCGGAGTCGAACATTCCGCCGATGGCCACCAGACCTCAATCGCCAGAGGTAATAGAAAATCGAAAGAAGCATGATTATGAAACCGCAGGCCGACCAAGCGCACTCTTCCGCTTCAAAACCGGGGCTAAAACCCGACGCTCCGGATTCGAAGGATGAGTTGAAAACACTGCCATTACCTGAAGTCGAGAAGAAACTACAATCTTCGGCGGACGGTCTTACGCAGGCCGAGGCGGAAAAGCGCCTGACCAAATACGGTCCCAATGAAATCAAGGAAGAGAAGCAGAATTTGCTGCTGAAGTTTCTGGGTTATTTCTGGGGGCCTATCCCGTGGATGATCGAAATCGCGGTGATCCTCTCCGGCGTGGTCCGGCACTGGCCGGATTTCTTTATTATCCTGCTCCTGCTGGTCGCCAATGCGGTCGTCGGATTTTGGGAAGAACACGAGGCCGGTAATGCCATCGCTGCACTGAAAGCCAAGTTGGCAATAAAGGCACGGGTGAAGCGAGACGGGAAATGGATCAATCCGGCGGCGCGCGAGCTGGTGCCGGGAGATGTTATCCGATTACGGCTGGGCGATATCGTGCCGGCCGATGCGCGCCTGCTGGATGGTGACCCTGTCGAGTTGGACCAATCGGCGCTGACTGGCGAATCCCTGCCCGCGACCCGCAAACCAGGAGAGGCGGTATTTTCCGGCTCCATCGTCCGCCGGGGTGAAATCGGCGCGTTGGTCTATGCCACGGGCGAGAAGACTTATTTTGGCCGGACAGCCCAGCTTGTGGAGACGGCGCACACGGTCAGCCATTTCCAACGTGCGGTGTTGAAAATCGGCAATTATCTGATCATGCTCGCCGTCGCGCTGGTGGCGCTGATCGTCGCGGTCGCGATCTATCGTGGTGACCCGATCCTGACCACGTTGCAATTCGCGCTGGTGCTCACCGTGGCTGCGATACCGGTGGCGATGCCGACAGTGCTGTCGGTGACGATGGCGGTCGGCGCTCGCTTGCTTGCCAAAAAACAGGCGGTGGTAAGCCGGCTGGTGGCAATCGAAGAGCTTGCTGGCGTGGACGTGCTGTGCGCGGATAAGACCGGCACGCTGACCCAGAACAAGCTGAGCCTCGGCGACCCGTTCTGCGTCAATGATGTTTCGGCCGATCAGGTGATCCTGTATAGCGCGCTGGCTTCCCGCGCTGACAATAATGACACCATCGATTTGGCCGTTCTGACCGGGTTGAAAAACAAGGACTCGCTAAATGACTATCAGGAACTCCATTTTCAGCCCTTCGACCCTGTGCATAAGCGCACCGAAGCTACGTGAAAGGCAAAGACGG
>Ga0209208_10005180_pt1 | contig 18227 bp, 16 predicted proteins | sample S1TSphfallax_3_FD_187694 | JGI IMG/M metagenome (GOLD analysis project Ga0209208, IMG submission 187694) | Host-associated microbial communities from peat moss isolated from Minnesota, USA - S1T2_Fd - Sphagnum fallax MG (SPAdes) (version 2) | ecosystem: Host-associated > Plants > Peat moss >... | reverse complement strand
TGCTTATTGTTGATGTCAATTTGATATCTTCTTTTACAAAATGTGTCAAATTTTACCCTTCTGCAATATTTATTTCTTCTCCCTTCCCCTTAATTTCCTTTTCCTTTCTCCCACATCCTCTTTTGCTTTCTATCCTTTTTTTCTTCTTCCTTCTACATCTCCCTCAATTCTTTCCCTATCCATCCAAAGTGGGCACTATTTTATCCCATACTATTTTGACCAATTTATTCTCTTAAGATAAGATAACTTGGAGATGGAAGTGGACATGTTACATCTTCATATAGAAAGGCACAAAACATCTGGCTTGCCCTATTAATTAATTATTTAGAGCTTCAGGAAGTAGGTTTTTTAGTCCACAAATTGATGAACACAATTTTCTTTAATATATGACACGTATTTCAAAATCATTGTACCCAAACTTAAAAGGAGTTCAAAAAAGAGTTGTGCAGGTATACAGGGTACAACCAGAATATGAACTGACTGAGACTCAAGGTATATTCTGGGACTCATGATTTTTAATTTATGGGGGAAGATTGTGCCTGCTACTCATACCTTGTCAATTTTTGTAGAGCTTTGCCTAGGTCCTATGCACAAGCCTGAAACGTTAAATTTGTAATGAGTAATGAGCAAGGTAGAGGGGGCTGTTGTAACCAGGAGAGAAGAAGGAGACCCTGGGACTTGCTAAGTACAAATCTTTTGCGAGTTGTGTAGGGTAAATGAAATGCTAGTTTTTGCTCGAATGTTTGGATTCTTCTAAAGTGTCATAACGACATACCAGACCAGTGTTCATACAGGTAACATCAATTTTCAAAAAAATTATACCATATCATACTCATACCAAAACTGAAATTATGCTTGCCAATACCTTATTTATATCATTTTCTTTTGTTTGGTTACATTCCAGGACTAGGCTGGTCTCTTCCACCCATCATATTGAGCATATCAGGACCACACTGGCATTTATCAAATGCAATACCCACATGAGACTAGTTCAAACCAGACCTTTGATATCATTATATATTGTTGTTTATTAATTTTGTAATGGAAACTTTACAATTGGGCATCACAAGCTATCAATTACATTTATGCTTGGGCTTTTTCACTTGGTATTGTTTGGAAAGTTCAACTACAAGAAATGAGGCATAACTTTTGCTTCTCTATTTTAATATTGAGCTTGGGAAAAAATGTACACACATTCGACACTTTGTGTCCTCTCCACACCTCCTTGCAAACCATCTTATTTTCCTTTCACCAGTACATTACAGATGAAACATGTTGCCATTTGCAAGTGGGTACCCAGTGCAGATGTAAGCAAGCAAGAGACTTTTCACATTATATGGTTATTATTACCTTCATGAAAAGCAATTGCATTTCTATCATCATGAAAACAAAATGTTCACCTTTTAACCAAATAAGGTAAAACACAACTGACAACTCAACTGCACTTGATTAACAAATTAAATGTCTATTTTTCTTCATTTTCAAAACAAATTTCAAAATTCCAGCTCTCAGGTTGCCAACTTTCTTACTTATTTCTTCTTCAGTGGATGGTACATGTGCTGTGAACTCCACATATATTTTGTGAGGATTCTCATGCAAATTCCTGCTGCAACTCCTCCATCAAAGTTCCTGAATAATTACAGTAGCAGCTGCCAACCTTTGTCCTCACTCAACTCCTGTTAGCAATTGAAAAATTCCAACTTTATCTTTTGGCCACTCTCCTGGTCACTTCAGTGAGATCATTAACAGATCAAGAGTATAGTAAGAGCATGACCTACGCAACTAATTTGACACTCTTGATGAAGTGATCACAGAAAATCACTTCTGTGAGAAGCCATTTCATCAGACTTTGCAGGAACATCTGCGTGAACACAATACTGGAAGGACAACAATTGTCTATATAGAGACAAGAGTCCTGGAATTAATAGAAGACAAACATTGCAATGCTGCATGACAACAGAATGGTGCCATTATTCACAGAAGGACTCTTAGTGACATCCAGAGCCTGTGTATTAATTACAGAGAATAATGGATAAGCAGCAGAATAAATTACAGTAAAAAGGCATTGAAGATGGGGGGGGAAGGGGGTCACCAAGAAGAAACTAGGTTCACAAAAGCACCAAAACCCCTCACCCATGAAACAAATATTTTTTGACATCAGGAGATGAAGCTTCACTCAGAATCCTGCAATTCTGTCTCGATGGAATTTGGATTTTCTGGACACATACACTCTGGCACTGGGCAGGTGTAAAGTGAAGCTTTGGGGTTTTGAAAAAGTTGTGTTGGCAACACGGGTAATGACTTGCGTAATGCAAGGCCCTTTGAATCAATGTGTCGGAGCATCTCCTCCAAGTGGCCAGCAAATTTCTCCCATCTGTGCACATAAAACCAACATAAGAGAAGATTAAGATGTCATCAATCAATTTGAATTCCTAGTAAACTCCCTAGTGCCCATATTTGTGGACATCTGATTGAATATCCACAAATCAAATGTTTAACGAAGGTCTCTTTCAATGCCCAAGTAGGTAAAGAGAACAGCCTCTTGGTTTGGACCTTTGCTCAACTTGTCCACAATTACAGAGTTAGGGATTGGATTGAACTTACTTAATTTTGGGATTATCCATTAACTTAACAAGACTGCGCTTATCGGGGTTGATTGTCTTAGAGTGGCCCTTGTTTAAAAAGCGGCGGTGCCCCATCATGATTTGTGGAAAGTTGCCCCCTTGTGTTGTCACAAACACCTCACTGTGCAAACACACAGTATAATCGATTGCAGCCAGGCGTGATGAATACCCCTGTTGCATAACCATAATCATCCCATCATGACTCCTCCTTAATCACTACTTATAAACTTCCATTGACTTTGAGGACTAGTGTCATAAATTGTATAACATGTTGAAGTGAAAACTCTTCAGGCTTTGAGCATCTGCTATAAAGCTTCATATGTACATATTTACAGCTCAATACCTCAAATGGAGCATATTCCTCTGGGGAGAGAAGTGTTTGTTTGGTCTCAAGATAAGGAAACATTCTGCGGAGGGGCTCCATGCTCTCCTCCTCATTATAGATCTTCCCAGCTGCTAGAAAAATTTGGGTTGTGTTGCTGAAACCCATGCCTCGAAGCATCATGCCCACCTGCTAACACAATTTGAGCCCAATTCACTCCCCACACTACTACAATCGAGGCTGGATAGCCAACAAAACTGAAAATGAAGTACATTGTATGACTTGCAAGATGGGAGAAAGCACACCTCTACAGGTGTCAATGGGCACTTCCCATCCCTTCTAATTTCTTCTGGTGTTGCCTGCACACGGCCAGTTCTGTTGAACTTGCCCCGCCATCCCCGCTCACGTGCATTATCCAGTCTCACCTTCTCCTCTTGGTCTCCCTCATACACGCACCGTGAAAATGCCACCATATCCTGTCACATTAAATCTCTTGACTCTTGAGAAGTACATCATCAAGGTGCATAAAAGTTGCATTACTCCTTCACAAATGAAATAAAGTAAAACCCAAAAGGCAAATGAGTTTCATTGATCTAAAATTGGGTGTCATCGCACTATTAGTGTACCAAAATGAGGTACAGCTAAACTTGCCTGTTCATAACGCAGATGGATGGCAACATAATTGCCATTGGTGCTTGCACTTTTAGCTGCCATGCGTTTCACCAGCAACTGCGCAATTGTGGCAATGGGTGGTGCAAATCGAAGGGCCTCAAAGTTTGCAAAACAACGTAATTTTTGGATCGCTTCTGGTATCCCATCATATGCCAGCCGGTTTGCAAATGGGGTAAATCTAACAACTCTGCAAAATGCATCATCATAACAAAGCCCACATCAGCATTATTTGTAATGTGCACGTCCACCACACTATTAAGAAAATATGGTGAACCCTGGTTTTTCTACTTAATGCACAAGTCATGGCAAGTGCAGTCACATTTTGACAACAGTACATGGGAAAATACTAATGAGCAGATCAAGAGAAACAGCAGTAACACACCCATGCTGCTTGAGTAATGGAAGTGCTGTCTCCAGGTAGTATCGAGGCAACGACCATGCCTTCACTTTCACTCTTTGAATCATGCTGATGTTCTCAAATCTTGACATTACTTCTTTGGGTAGCTCCTTCAATATCCTGACTTGTTGTGCCAATGAATTGATGAAATGCTCTTCATCAAATATATCCCCAAAAACACTGCACAAAATCATTCTACTGGTTAAGGACTGCTCTGAAATGCTTGCAGTCAAAACACATGTCCCTTGACTATTGGAAAACCCAAGATGAACCAACCATGATTTACCAATTACAACCAAGCAAGCAGCTATGCAAGAACACAGCCCTAGAGAGTGTTCATGCACAACTTTTTACTTTAAGTTTGGCTTGGCTTCTCATCAAAACAGGTGCAGAAGTCTTGATGCAACTTCTAAGGACATCTCACAACAAAAGGCAAGCAATCTCCAGGGAAAAAGCACTACCTTGGATCTTTCCATACACTGTTAAAATGAAAGAGGGGAATAATGAGAGTTGCATTCATCAGCTTTGCGACAGCTACCGCATTGCAAATCTGCATGAGCATGATGCGTATGATATGAGAAATTGTACACAGTAACCATCATGACAAATGAGACTCAGAACAGATTAGTTTGTGCTTTCACACTCACTGCCTAACATGTTTTAGCATGCAAGATAGGATGAAAAGGATATATACCGTGGAGCGTTGCTGGTTGAGGCCACCATTTGCCTCTACCAGTATGTACCCGTTGGACAGAGGCAAACCTGAACCATTGCAAACACCCACATGGAACCCCACATTATGTTCCAGTCATACAGTGTCCAGGATTTTGACCCCTGTATTCAACTGTACAACCACCCCTTGTACAATAAGCAGTGTATCCATGATGTAACACATTTCTTTGATCTGCTTTGCACTATTGGAACACAAAATCTCAACCGATCAAGAAGAGACAAAAAATGCTACCACCTTCAAAGGAGCCATGATGTAGATCATCAAGGCAGGGCCTGTAGCCCATACCCTCCTTAGGATACTCCCATGCTGCCAATACCTGTCGTCCATGACCCACTGAGTCCTCTTTCAACACTCTAAATCCAGCCTACACACACAACACCAAAAATCATTCTCCCAACCTTCTCTATTGCCATGATAACTCTGCCTTTCATTCCTATGGTAAGTCAACAGCTAACAACAGTCCATCTGCAACAATCCTGAATAAGCTTCTAAACAAAAGAACTTAAAATAGTAAGGGATCAACATCATACAGTGGATTACACAATTACAAGTAAAAACCTTGGAAATTTTATCAAGTGTATTTCTAGGGTGGGTTCTGATGCAGAATCAGGGCCCCCCATGCCTTCTGTATTATACCCTTGGGAGCCCTGTAAGGTCCCTGGGATTTTCCATAAGCTCCAAATTCCAAGAAAAATTCCACAGTTTTTCTGAAGGGGATTACAACTTCCTGGAGAATTCAGCACCACCTACTTGGGCTACTGCCCTCACAAGCATGGCCTCATATCAGGAAGTCTCTCAGGATGAGTACTTCCCCTATAAAAAAAACTCTAAAATTTCAAAAGGGATTCAGATATGCACTCTCTCAGAAAAAATGAAGGTAGAAAGATTTTTCCATAAAAGATGTTGCAAGTTTTGCAGCCAAAATGCAAATCAGATATATAATCAAGGTAACATTGATGAGCAACACTGGGCACACAAACCCCCCCTCCTTCTCCAAATGTGCAGTCCACAACAGAAAATTGCAGTTAGTACATGTAAAAACCTTGCCTTTCACATCTTGAAAGAGAACACAATAGACATGAAAGATGTCAAAGCCAAGTCCTTTAGCAATCCTGGAGTTGCGATTTGTAACATAAGCAATTGGAATTTGTTGAGTGTGACAAGAAGATGGGAGAAAAAGGACAAAGTCAGGTTCTTTAGCAATCTCAGAGTTGCTGTTCATAAGGTAAGCAACTAGAATTCCATGAATGTGAGGAGAAACTAGGAGAAGGAGAAAAAGATGACAGAAAGATGTCATGCTCAAGTCCTTTAGCAATCCCAGAGTTGCTATTTGTAAGGGAAGCAATTGGAATTTCTTGAGTCAACAAGATGACAGGAGAAGAAGGAGAAAACCATGACAGAAACATGTCAAAGTCAGGTCCTTTAGCAATCCTGGAGTTGCCATTTGTAAGGGAAGCAATTGGAATGTCTTGAATGTGAGAAGAAGATGGGAGACGGAGAAAAAGATGAGAGAGAGAGAGAGAGATGGCCTACCCCATGTGCAGTAGAGACATCGGCTCGTTGCATGGCGGGCCAGAGGTTCCTGAAAACTTCGTCGCTGCGGTAGTAGGAACCGGGGATATGGCGAGGTTGAAACCTAGGAAGCTCCATGGAGGAGCCTCCGATGTACAACACCATACCGGTGAAATAAATGAAGGGCGCGAGGAGGAGAACGCCAGGGCGTCTCAGAAAGAAGGTGAGCAATGAAATTGTGAGCTTCTGTAAGAAAGTGCGCGGCGGGCCCTGTGAAAGAGCTCCGCTGCCGGTGTGCACCATCCTGGCGGCGCTCCGTGTGTGTCCACCTCCGCCAGTGCTGCTTCTGGCATTGCGGATGATGCGTGGTGACGGTGATCCTGGTGGAGATGATGCGACGCCATGGCCGTTCTGTAGCAACCCTGATGGCCGTGCGTACACATGCATGTGATCCTTGTTGTTCTGCATCAGCGGGTGATGCTTCTTCTTCTTCCAACCCACTGTACCTCATCCATTTGCAGTGAAGTACGCCTCTCTCTCTCCCTCTCCCTCTCTCTCTCCTGTCCCGATGCCTTTGTCTCTTAGGGTAAGCTTTCTCTCCTTGTTCGATACGCCATGTCTCTCTCACCTCACCCGGGGAGCAGAGCTTTGATCCGTGCAAGCAAGCTCTTCACACAAGAGTTCCACCAATCCCTTCCCAATCTATTCCCATCCCACTCTCTCGTTTCCGCAATCGAGCTGTCACGGCAAAGTTGTCAAGCCAAACCCTTAGGTCGTATACAAGCTCCGCAGTGGGGGTAGAAAAAGGAAAAAAAACCATCAACCCAAACACTTCTTCTCCACTTCCCGAAAAAATTCCCGCACTCGCAACCCAGATCCTTGCATTCTCCTGTCCTCTGAGCTGCGCAACGAGAAGGAACCGCTCTGTAGTAGTCAATCCAAAGGCGCAGAACACAACGTGAGAAGAGTTGAGCTGGAGATTCAGTCGGGGGAGGAGGTGTGAGGGTGCAAACAGTAGGAAAAAGTGGAAAAGACAAGAGCTTTGCGAGGAGAAGGAAGGTGTACGATGAAGCGCTGTTGCAGGAGCACGAAGCTGCGAGCGAGTGTGCAAGCGTTCGCCTCGCGGGAGGGACGCAGCGCGGACGTTTGCAAACTGCTGTGCCAGAAGGGTGGAGAGAGAGAGACGTAGGCACCGGGCGAGGCGAGGCGAGGCGCAGAAGAGGAAGAAGAAGAAGAAGGCGAAAAGAAATTACAGAAAAAAATAGTTACTAGAGAGGGGACAGTACGATACCTAGGTCCCAAATTCAGGTCCTTTTAAACTCTAGCCACACCTGCTGTAACTTAAGGGGTGGGGCTGAGTGAGAAAAAGAAAATAAGGGGAACCGGCTATGAAAAGAATTTAAAGATACATTTTTTTTCTGGGGGGCCCAAAATTGAGGAAAAACAAAGTGACACCACCAAAATAAAGGTCTCGAAGTTGGGTTGGTAAATTAAATGGGTATGGTAATAAATAAATGCTTTATTTCGTTGGTAAGTTTAAACTATAAACTTGAAACTGCTTTTACGTCCCTTGCCACGACCGGAAACAAATGAGGCGCACGGGCTGCCGCCGATGACAGACCGCCAACAAGCTCACCACGTGGAGGTCTATTCGTAGGCCCTGAAAGCCTACTCATTCCGCCAGGGAATCGCCTTGCTCCTGCCACGTGTCATGTTGAACGCACGGCTTAGTGTGAACTAAACAACTTGCTAGAACCTATCCAATGGAAACAATGTCTTCTTCTGCGCCTAATTACCCACGTCACCTTTTATTAATTACACGGCAGTCGCAGTGTTTTTCTTTCCAATTTTGTCATGTTGCTCAAGTGGCAATCGTTGATAACTGTATTTAGCCAAATTTGGGCGATATTATAACTATGAAAGTAGAAAATCTTAAACACCCTTCCATATTGTAGGCAATTTTTGGTGAATTTTTAAAATTGAATCTTTCCTTGTAAACAGGGAATTTGTGACAGAATATCTTTTGCAAAATATTTTTCTCAAAATGGCAAATATTTGCCACAAAAAATTCAAAGAACATGTTTTAAAAATTGATTTGACCAATGGAAATCCTTTTTCAGGTTTTCATTGACATGCATTAGTTGCATGGACTATTTTCATTATTTAAGGAGGCCAATTAACTCTCATCCAAACCCTATGAGAAATGCCAAGGTTGTGGAGACATATAAACAAGAGATGTTGTATGATAAGTATTATGAGAAAGAAAATTGCCAGCTTTATAACCGCCACCTCAAATTCAAGGTAGGATTCATGGAACAAACATTCAGTTATCTAAATGGGTTCCCAGCAGAAAGGAAGAACATTTTAGTGTTAATTAAGGGAATGGCATGAGACAATGGTGTTCTGAGTTCTGACCTTAATTTCTTTCCCTTGTAGTAGTCCTCCATTTATCTAAATGAGATTATGTGGAAGTTGGCTGTTTCATGCACCTAACCTCAAATGTAAGTATCTGGTTTATTCATCAATGTTGACAATGTAAATAATACTTCACTAAACTGATCAACTTGGGAATTACATGGCATATCTGAAAAGTATATAGATAGCTTATGCCATGTGTTTTAACACCCCAAGGCTCATAGTCTTACTACAGTGGTATAATTTCTGCTCAATTTTTTTAATTTGGAGGATTTTTTTCTGATATTTCATATGCCATATTTGGGTATGAAAACATTGAGACCTGTTAACTACATAAATTTTATGAAGATATTTTGACATTGAAAACTCAAGACTATTGACAAAAATTTGCCAATGAAATTTTGTTACTAAAACAAAGCCTCACTGTTTGCAAAGATCATTTGCCACAGCCGAAATAGACCTTACATAATGGTTCAGAATACCATAGTAACCTAGCAAGTTCCACACTAAATGACTATGAGTAAAATAATTCAGGAATTGTGAAATTTTATTGATGTGTACTTAATAAGTAAAAAGTACAGCTTCATGATTTCTAAATGATTATGCTGGAGTTTTGGGAGAAATTTTATATATTTTTGACATCAAATTACTGAACCTGCTAGGCAACGACCTATGGTAATACAAATGGCATGTGAATGGATTAATTTGTGCTTGGATGAAATATTACTCAGATTGTGGTCATTTTAACTTGTGGTGGACTATAAATTTCTGTTGGAAGAAACAACTTTGTATCTCCACCCCCCACCCTCCAAAAAAAAATGGAATGAGTTGTGTCATCCAGGTGGTCCCTAGAGATTTCTTGTGATCTAAGTTGAAATTGAACCATAATTTTTTTTCTTGAAGATCCACTGGGTTCGCTAACATCAGGAAGAAACAAGAGCTTAAGTTGTCAACATGAAGAATGGCTATTTTGGAGTCCAAAAACTAAGAGTAGCATAGATATGTACAAAATAAGAAACAGGTTCATTCTTGTGGGAACAGCCATGGTTTAGTTATTTTGGAGTTGAGAACTTACAAGCCCACAAGAATGACTAGAACCTGCAAGTAATAAAGGACAACCTCCCATTAGACATGGAGCTACAGATAAACCCCATCTGAAGGGCATTCGAAGTGGTAATTCACCAAAGTACAAACTACAAAGCTTTCCAGAGGTCGATTGAGAAGATGCTGATTCTAAATTTCTAAACCACTGTTCAAACTCATGACTAAGTATATGAACAAAGCCTCTAAGTGGAAGGACCAGTGTAGTCCTTTACTCTGTATGTCCCTTTCTCAAGTGGCTGGCCATCAGACCAGTGACTTTTTCAATAACAAAGTTTCCCTATTTTGTGAAATTTAATTTTGAGAAAAACTTGTTGTAAAGGCCAAACTAGGGCAAGAGAGGTTGAAATTGTCATTTTCAGGCTTGTGGGCACCTTAACCCTACCTGGAATAGATGGTGGCTTTAATATTACATACCTCCAAAAGCTTATTACTACAATGCTCTGAATATGGTAATCTACTCACAGATGCTTGAGTGTTTGCATAGGTATTATCAAAATTTGACATTAATTTATCATAGAACATAAAAGGGGAATGAGCTCTAGATAATAGTTTTTCTACACAAAAAAGTGTATTCCAAAAAATTAAAATACATTTCATATGAAAGTTCAGAACGGGTCCACCCCAAAATCATGAAATGAGTGAGAGGTGAAGTCTGCAACATAAGCTACACCCAAACCAATAATACCACCAGAAATTGTCCTCCATCCAAGCAGCCTCATAGACAACCACAAATACTTTCAGAATTTGGAGTCATGTCATATTGCATCATGTTTCATGCCAATTATTCTGAGTGACATAGTTGTATGACTTCAGCAACAAAAAAGAAAAGTCAGGAGATGAGACTGCTGTGAGATCATTGCAGAGGAGCTTCTTTGGTTGGTGGCTAAAAAAATTCCTATGTACAAACAACCTTTGCAAACAGGAATTGGAATTCATCCATCTTAGATTAGAAGTTAATTACAAACACACTTCTCATGTTGACAGCAAGAATACAACACTCAAACACAACATTGGACACATTGGTAAGACCATCAACAACACTTTGTATAGACTACATGGGTTTTCTGGATATTTTTGGTGATTGGTTTAGAATTGACCCAAAATTACTAATAATGGATTTCCTGAAATCACCCATAGTCAGACTCTTAACATTTTTCTTTCCAAATTTCTGGGGGGACTACCTACATACTTTTCAGGAACAATTAGAGCTATTTTATGAAGTGGCCTTGGGTCTGGCAGGCCAGTGGCAGTTCAACTGTATTTCACAATCATGGCTCTTTCAGTTATCATGTCTTGTCTTGTCCTACCCCACTCCTCCTCCTCCCCTTGTGACTGTAGAAAGCTTTTTATGCAAAGGTTCCTAGCTTTTGAGCAAATGATGATTGGCAAGGCATGATTGGGTAAGTAGTAACTCAAGGAAAACTGGACCCAGTACGCCTATAGAAGAAAGCTCTCTTGTGACCCACATATAGGAGCCCATGACTTCTGGGCTGATTGATCATTCACTGGTTTGTTTAGGAGAGAGGTTGAGGTTGGGGTTGGGGACCCATAAATAAACTACTCAAGAATTGGGGCCATAGAAACATCTCACTCCTGAATGCAAGCAATCAGCAATACACAAGCAGGTGGCAACTGATGATAGTTCACACTCACATTATTCCCTTACCAGTTATAACCTTCAATTAGCAATTGGCATTTTTTCCTTGCGCAACTAAATGCTAAATGGAAATCATATTGCAGATTGTGCTGTACCTAGCTGGCAAAAAGTTTAGTGTAGGGTAAAGCCAGCGGGGTAGGCTTTATGGGAATAAGGGCCCCACAAGGTGGACGCTGGAGCTGAGCCTGGGCCCAATTCCCAACAAACCTGCCCCGAAGGCCTTTAGATTGTGTGAAAACCACCTTGGTTTTTTTTTATCTCATGATACCCACTGGGTACCTGCAGGGTAACACAGGACAAAAAACACTGTACTTTTTGGAAAACTAAATACCCAACTCCACGGGCATTACTTTTTTTGAAACACATGTCAATGTATTATGCTCTGTAAGGCTACCTGCAACAACACACAAAACAAACAAACCATGCAGTTTTTATGACTCCAGGGTGCCCATTTTTTGGGGGCAGGTTTGAGAGGGAAGGGAGAGAATTGTTTCCTAGCCCACATTGATGGGTATATGATAACACATCAAATATTTTTTCTACAACAAATTCTTCAAGATCTTAACTGTCCATAATTGTTTCCTTTAACCTAGATCAGAAAGGATAGGTGCACGCTTTATTGGATCCATAGTCCACAAGCACTAGCAACATTTATCAATCTGTAAGGCAGAAAGCAAGCAATACAATGAGTGAGGAAACGCATGAGGTGACCCCATCTAATATGGAGAAAATTGTAATAGTCTAGCCAACATGTGGATGGCCCATAGTGTGAGCTCACAAAAGTAGAGATATGTCACGTGTCTTCCAACATTTGCATTAGCAATTTTCATTTAATAATTAGACTCTTCATAGAAGGAACAGGATTCCCAACCAAGGCATTTCCAATTTCCCAAGCCATCGTCTAATTGTATATAGTAGAATGATGACAGGATTCCCAACCAAGGGGTTTTCAATTTCCCAACCCATTTTCTAATGTAAATAGTAGAATGATGACAGTGTAAAGCATAATGCGACACCACACTTTCCACCTAAAACATGCAACTATCAAGTTCATAATTATTCACCACACCCACATCAAATCTACCTTTTTCTTCTGGCATATAGAATGAAGAAAGTGGATATGAGGTGTTTGCAAGCCTATCAAAATTTGTTGTACACAATTAGGTTGATCCCAAGCTTTGAAAATAAAGTATGAGTCAGAACCTGTTTTTTTTCATTATATGCTGGTTCTGTGTATCTTTACAACACTGTGTATTTCAGCTTTAGGTTCTTAAATCCCATGTCTCATTTTAGTAAGGCCATGCCTCTACTTGGTTGCTTCAATTAATTCATGATTAATTCTTGAAAGAGGGTTGCAAAGCTGGGTAAATCCTTGCAAGTGAGGGCCCAGTGGGTTCTTTTGAGATTTTTTTTTATGCAGCCTAAGTTGCCATTCTCCACTTAAGATGTTTGAAAAAGTGGCAACATCCCTAGGAAGATTTAGCCAATTCTGACTATAAACTAAACATGAAGCACAAAATTTTAATCCTTTTACATTTCTGGCTCCTTACAGGAAGCAAATTTAGCAATCTGGCAAATTTTCCCTATATTTTTAAACTTCTAAAAATTGAAACCCTCAACTTCATTTTTGAATTTTTCATTTAAAATTTTGCCAGTGATTAAACACCTATTGCAACATATTGTTGTATAAATTTGGGTTAGTCATCCCCTAAAGCAAACACTTAAAACAACCACTTGTTTGCCCTTGCCTGCTGAGATATGTTCTCCTCATTTTGTTGTTCATGCTAGAGCTTATCACCAAACTCTATTTTGCTAGCCCAAACATGGGCTTTTGTAAACAAGCCTATCACACTCCCAAAACCAAACACTAAAACAAACTCTCTTGTGCTTGTTGATATTCAAATATCTTCAATTTTATGGTTATCTTTCCACCCACATAAAAATCACATCTTCACCATATGCAGAAAATTTTCAGAACACAATTCTTTGTATCCAAACATTTGGTCATAGGCAAAATCTAAAACACCCATACAATTGTGTATGTTCTATAACAAGCAACCCCTAGCACTAAATGAATGTTTGGTTATAAGCCTATGTTCAGTGATGGGCCTAGGTATATTTGGTTTATTTGCCCCAAAAAAAACCTTATTTTCTTTGCTATAATATAAAGATTCAATTAAAAAGATGTAGTGACCCTTGATTTTGAAAGCACTTTGGTGGACCACAATTTCAACAATTATGTCCACTTAGTTTTGATCAATTGTTTGAGTTTCTTGTTCAACAACCTTTGAAATTTCCTTCCAAATACACATTCCTTTGAAGCTTCCTCACAATTAATGTTCAGGGGATTCTGATTCTCCCTCCAACCAACATACAATAATGTTTTGGTTTTGGCGCATGTTTACCTAATGAGAAGAAATATATGACTTATCACTTTGTCACAGTGTCAAATATGCATTTGGTCATAGTCATGCATCATGAGTTCAGAATCCCGGAATTATTTCCTCAAGTCGAGTTTGGTGTGCAGGCCAACTTGATTTTAGGTCGCAAAGAGCAACCCAATCTGAAATGGGGAATTCATATGGGCTCATGGTTCCAAACTGGACCAATTGGCTTTACCAACACACAAGCTGAAGAAACGAAGAATGAAATGTCCACATAAAGGTGATTATTAGGTAACAAATTCTTGGACGAAACCATGGAAATGGAATCTAAACACCAAAGTTGTCTCGTTGATCTAAATACTAATATTTTTGCAAGATTAGGCATTAGTTGGAAACTATCTGTCAAGATGTGGAAGGGAGAAAGTTCGCTTCAAGTACATAAGGAAGGGGTGTCGTCTTGGGCCCATAAGACCAATTGATCTTAGGCCACTAAAATAAAACATATGGACTCCAGTTCCTTCAAGAAGTCACAGTGAGTCGGATAAGCTGGGCTGGAGATTTCTTGGGCTCAGACTGTTTTGATGTAAAACAGGCCTTAAGAACAGAACAAATCTAGACTTTCTACTCTTTGAGTCTTTTGGTGTAGATAATAGCTACTGGCCTAGGGCCGGGTGTTCCCCCAATAAGGGGCCCCCAAGGCTGGAGGCCAGAGGCTGATTGCCCATTATTTTGGGAACACCCAGACCAAGGGAATTTTCCCAGCACATTGATACATGGTGGGTACTAGCCGGGTAACCACAGGTATCATGATAAATAAAAATAAAAAGCTAACATGTGCATTTCACTTTTTGTAATGCTCACTTGTAGATTTCATTCAATAAGGTGCCTTCAACTACACTAGGAAAAATCATGGACTTTGTAATTTATTTTCCATGCTTGTGTGGGTGGATATTCTGGCCAGGGTGAACCAGCACTTACATTTGTTAATGCTGCAAAGCTTTATTAATAAAACACCGCAGATCCAACAAGTGTACACAAGAGCAAAATGAAAAGGATGAATTTACAAGACGTGAAGCTAACACAGAGTAGATATCAAAATCTCTCTGTCTCAACAACCATCTGCTTGTAAGAGGTCAGCTGTGGTGATGGGGTGTATTTTGAAAGGTGGAAATTGGGAAGTAGCTAGACCTACTGCTATTGCCCAACTTAAGATGGAGGACGCTTGCATCCTTTGTAATGTAATTGAATTTTTTTGACAGAAAAAAGTAACCAAAACAAAAAAAGGAGGGCTCACTACCCCTTTGAAGTTCCATTGGTACATTGGTACCTTCACCTTCTTGAGCAAGGCCTCCTAGAACTAGTAGTTAATGGAGAAAATGTTAGGGACTGAAAGATCCTGATTTAGTTTAGGAATGAGATATCTATAATGTTTGGAAACAACCCCAAAATATTTGGGGTTTTTTTCAGTATTGGCAGGTTAAGGTTCAGGTTTTAGGTTAGATTTTGAGGTATCCAAACAGAAGACCAGAAAATTGAGAAAACTAGATTTGAAACTGTCACTTTTGAAAATTGAACTTGAAATCTAAACTGGATTTATATCCTTGTTAAACAAATTCAGGTTCTTTGAAAATATATGCACCAATTTTTTTTAAAAGTGCATCCCCTTCTCTCAAAGAAATCTGCCACCCCTTTTCAAATGGGTAAAAAACATGGGTTTGATGCCTTGTTTCATTGGTTTGCAGGTTTTTTTTATTGCATATCTCTCCAAGTTTCTCTTGCATTAATATCTCACTCCTCATGAATGTGAGTAAATATTTATGTAGGTTACTAACTTTTGTTTGAGTAAATGGAACTGAATTGCTTCTTAACCTAGATCAAGCTTAAAAAATTTGGGAAGTTTTTGAAATCTAAATTTTGTAAATCTAAAAACTTATTCACACCAAAGGTTCTATGAAACAAAAAGAAAACTAAAAACCAAAATCAAGGGTTCCTTTCAAAATCAAGAACTAAACAACACTGATTTTCACCAGGGTACCAGTGTAGTTCTGGTTCACCCAAGGCAGCTATTCCTGCCTTCAGCCCTTTTATTGGGAGATGTTTTGGTTCTGCCCTCTCTGACTCATACTCAGCTACTAGGCAATAGTATATTAGTTTCGATTATTTTAAAATTTCCTGGAAGTTACCCTTGTTGGACTTTGAAGAAATTGTGCATTTGATTCAGGTTGAAGGAATGAAATAACTGTTTAGCTTCTTCAGATTTCCAGTGAAGCATTCCTTGGGAAACTATGTGATGCCTATAGAATTTATTTATATCATGGAGGACAAGGCTGCTCGTTCTCCTTTCAATGAAAGCTCACTGGAGGATTAGCCGTAGTCCCCCAAATTACCTGCATGAGAATATGAAAAGGGTTGCCAATCTTGCTTGGTACCTTTCCAACTTACATACGTTTAGCATGCATACCAATACTGGGTAACATCTCTACTTTAATGGGACCACCCAAAAGAAAGCGTTTTCTTCATGTTGCTTCACAAATTTCATAGCCTGGCATATTGCCTTGGATTACATTGTAGTTTAAGTGTAGCCTCTTAAAAGCAGCCTTTGAATGACATCCATAGATGCGTGGTTTCCATCTCTGGCTTATCACCATAAGTAGCTAAAGCCTAATAAATAGCTAAATTCACAATTGATTTTCAAACTCCAAATCAGAATTATTTCTTTGAAGAATCAGACCTGAAACTGGATTTCACTTCTATTTCTGTGTGGAACCAGAATTGAGACAATTTGAAATTATTTTTCAGAACCAGAATCAAAGGTCCTTCTTAAAAGTCAAGAATCACCCAACACTGCTTCCAACCACAGTTTAGTCAAGGGCCAAAAAGAACCAGACTTAGAACTGGCCGCTTGTCTGATCAGAACTGGATCCAAAACAAGCCTTTTGCAAGAATCAAAACTGGCCTCTGTATCATTTTTAACAGGTGTTGGGTCTCATGCACCTAAGCTCTTCTTTTTTTTTCCTTGGCATGCACAAAGCACATCTCACTTTTTTTTAAAGGTTGTAGGTAGTTCTACTTCTTATCCAGGCGATCATTTTTTGATTGGTTGTATAATGCTAATACTTAGAAAATCTTCAATCTCAGGGTAGGTGTAGGTAGGTGGAACCAGTTTATTTGTCAAAGAACTGAAAATTGGGAGTTTATAAATGTGTTTTAAAAAGGTTGTAGGTGGTTGTACTTCTTATGCAGGTGATCATTTTTTATTGGTTGTATAATGCAAACCTAGAAAATTTTCAATATGAGGGTAGGTGGTGTTGGATATCAACTTCTTACAACTTACTTAAGTTACTTTTACCAAGTTATAGTTACTAGAGATATTTGTGTTACATGCACATATTTTTGGGACTATAATATATGTTAGGTAAGTTTAGTTAAATATCTCTAATTTAAGTTTAGTGTGAAATATCTCAATGCACAAGCTGATGGCCTTGTGTATGTATTTTTGGCATGCACTTATAGGATAGGTTACATTCACATGGAGTGTTCATTTTTTATTTAGATTAGGTCAGAGCACAAGTTTGTAATATCATCTATGTGATCCTAAGGTTGAATGGAAAAGCTCATTGTAAATCAATGTTTTTATCATTTCTATATTTTTATCAATCCATTGTCAAGTTTTAACATGGTAATAGAGCATGGTTGCTTTTGTGGGAAAAAGTGATTGAAATTGTTTTCTACAATTTTTGAAAGCTTTGAAACATTGGGTGTTTTTTTCTTTTCTTAGCATTTTGTCAAAAGTTTCAAAGCTTTAGGTGTTTTAATTTTTAGCACTCTTCTACTCAAAATCATGACATCCACTTTTGATGCTCAAAGTATTGAGAAGTTGAATGGCAATAATTTTCATACATGGAAGATGAAGTTAGAATTTCTCTTGCATGAGAAAGTTTTGTGAGTGATTACCTTAAGAGAATTATTGCCACCAAAAGTTGAATTTGAATAGATTGTTCTTGAAGGAGGCATTCTTGAACATTGATTATTCATGAAGAAAAATGAATTCAAAGGTTTTTCACAAATAATCATAACAATCAAAACTAAACTTCTTGTGACTATTTTATCTATTTTTACAATTTTCAAGGATGCATGGTTTATTATTATAGAGCTTCATAACATTTGACCTTTCAAAAGGAAGTATTTTCAACCTCTGAGGAGTTTATTTGGAGTCATAAAGTATATTTTGAAAATAATACACCTGATGTATGTGGGAAAGACATCATTGTCTTCAACTTGCCAAATGGGATTTTCAAATGTATTGGAGATGTGTTGTATGTCTCAAAATTGGCAAAAAATCTATTATCAATTAATCAATTAAAAGAGCAAGGTTTCAAGGTGGAATTTGAAACCACAAAATGTTGA
>Ga0209208_10005179_pt1 | contig 18228 bp, 12 predicted proteins | sample S1TSphfallax_3_FD_187694 | JGI IMG/M metagenome (GOLD analysis project Ga0209208, IMG submission 187694) | Host-associated microbial communities from peat moss isolated from Minnesota, USA - S1T2_Fd - Sphagnum fallax MG (SPAdes) (version 2) | ecosystem: Host-associated > Plants > Peat moss >... | reverse complement strand
ACTCAAACTCAAGTGAGACACTCTTAAGCAAATAATTGTCCTTGTGGGATGCAAAAGTGTGAAGTGAAGAAAACTCAAGTGAAAACTCTTCTAGAAGAGCCAAGAGACCCCATAATATTATGGGTAGCTTGTGCGAAGCTTCAAGTTGTTTTTCTTTATTGGCTATATGCCCTTTCAAGATAGAGAGGCATTGGGATGCACCGAGAACTGAGCCAAAGTTTGGTATCATCTCGCCTTCTAGGGTAGTGTGGAGTTCACTATAAAAACATTTCCAAGGATAACCAAAGGATCCACTTGACCCACTTGAGCTTCACCATGCTACCCACCATGTGTTTCCGTATGTTGAATATTTATCATCCATATGGATGTCATGTAGAGGGCAGAGATGTTATATAAACATTTCCAGCATAATAACTGAAGGATGCACTTGAGCTTCACCATTCTACCCACCATGTGTTTACGTATGTTAAATATTTATCATCCTTTTGGATGTCATTTAGAGGGCAAAGCCATTATGTGACGAGCGAAGCCACATTGGTTTATTTAGGTGGGTTTGGTAGGAGTGTGTGTTCTAGCGTGTACATATAGTGCCCAAACAGTAATAATTTTGTACTCCCAGAGTGCTGACTGCAACGTTTTCTGTGGTTGGCAGGATTTGAACAGAGCTTCCTTTTCTTGACAGCCATTAAAACTCTTCTGGTCTAGCCAGTGAGTGGGGGCATCTGGACCAAAACAAATTGACTCAGTCCATTGTATATAATTTATAGGTTAGGTTGTATGTATGAAATAAATAATGCAACCCCTAACTAAGAGCAACACCTGTATTGCTCCAAACTTTTCCACTTGGTAGCTCCTCATTAGTTTGGTATCTTGGCATGCAAGCTTTTTTTTTCTTTTTAATTTTTCCTTCTTGGGCTCTTGACTTTTCAGACCATTTTTGCTTTTGTATTATTTTTGGGCTTTTTTTTCTATCTCTTTTAACTAATTGGTTTTTGGATTATGCTACCTACCCACCCACACAACTTTGCATTGGGATGCACCTAATTTTGAGGTGTGCTATACTACCTATTGTACTACTACTATTGTGTGTTGCAACCTTTTTTCTTTCCTTTTTTTTTCTTTCTTTTTTTTCTTCCTTTTATGCTTTTTTCACATCAAGAGTTCTTGGGATCCTCAAAATAGATGTCCACTTTGAAGATGCAACATGAAATGTACAAGAGGAGTGCGAGATCCAAGTCCAATACTTAGAGCATCTCCAGCGGTGCTCAGTATGTGACCCTGCGAAAATTCTGTACTCTTTTGCAACCCCACCCATAAAACTGAAACTGGGACATCAAATAGGGTGGGGGACTACTAATTGCAAACCACTTGGACGAATCATTATGATGGGCCAATGAGGAACACTCAGCAGCAGTTAACTCTTAGACCATATTTATTACACTCTTTTCTGGACAGCGCTGATGTGCCTGTGTGCCTTTTACCAGCCACGGCCAATGTGCCCCAGTTATGGGGAGCCAAAACCAATTTCCTGAGCCAAACCGGCATAAGTTGGATTTTCTTCATCCAATTTCACTATTCAGGATCACATACTGAGCACCGCTCTTACAACACATTTTACCTATTGGCTTTACCTTAGTAGGCAAGGATATTGTGTTTAGATTCATTATAGAGTATAGTAGCTTAGGGATTTTCCCCTTAGGTAATAGGTCTATTTTTATATGAGGATTTTTGAAATATGATATTTTGGTTTCTTTTAGAGAATTTTTCAAAGATTATATTTTTGCATGGTGAAATATTTGAGTTTCTCTAATTCTTCTTTTGTCTGAAGATACTTTTTAATGTAGATGGCAAGGCCACAGTGTGACACACACCCCTTGTTTAAATAAGTACAACGGCAAACCCCCCATAAACAATGTAGAAATCCCTTCCTTTTCTCTTGGCTCCCAACTATAACCAACCATTGGTAAATGAGAATGCCGATGCATATCCCATCCGATCCTAAAGTTGTTGTCCACCATGATCATCTATGATTTTGTTCGATACTTATTTGTTGCCATTGTTATAAGCACACACACATAAATGTACGTATATATGTATGTATATAATATATATGAATGTAGGGTCCAACTTTCTTCAATGTAAAAATTTCTATAAACAATTAAAGGTTCACACACTTTACAAGAGTTTTGACTACAAATGCATCATTCATTCTACGCGTGATGACAAACTTTGATGTTGCAATGCTTCAATTGCCAAAGCTTTTTTCTTTTCTAGTCTTCATTTCGAAATGGATGGGGGACAACATGCCCTAAATTTCATTACCATAACACCACCTTAAAGGAATAAGGAACAGTTGCTTGTTCCATATGCAAATGACAACACAAATCATGGCCGACTATGAAGAAGCAAATGACCTGGGTTCATGGTACTACTATTCGTACAAAGGGTGGGGCCTTGCACGGAATAAATACATACATATACATACACATGTGATGAGACAATTTGGCCCTCATCAACAAAAATTAATGGTGAAGTTCAGCTTTAAAGGACACAAATGCACACCATTTTTTGCGAGTGGTCTGCAACTTTGAGCCGGCCATATCTTCCTTCCTCCACTTTGATCTCAACATTTGTGGCATCTGTGTCCCAATGAGTGTTGCTAGTTTTAAAAGGAAGGGGAAAAAGGAAAGAAAGTTCGAGGGTTTGGAGTTCTCAATTGGGTGCACAAAACACTTATCTCATCTCAAAATCTAATTGTCAGATGAAAAGTTATTATGATGTAAAAATGTTTTCTTTTTGGTTTCAGAGGATTGTTGTAAGGGAGAAGAAGCATAGGCACAAACTACAACCCAATGGAAAAAGTGATTCCCATCCACTTATCATCCATCCCTCACGGTGCACTAGTTGTGACCATTTGGGTGTGTATGTCAACCCAGTGGGAAAAAAGTGTTTCCTTGTCCCACTGGCTGCCGTACACCCCCTCATGGTGCATTTGTGGCTCTTGTGTTAGGTGTGGACCCAATGGAAAAGTGTTTCTGTCTACGGACCATCCATCCGACCATCCATCCAGTAAACAAGTTAAAGCTTCGGTCCTTCAACTTCATCCATCCTTCACACACTGCAGTTGTGGCAGTTGGTTCACTATCAAACAGATTACCCAGAGTTCCTTGTGGTGGGTGTGAACCCAATGGAAAAGTGTTTTGTGTCCATCCACCATCCATCCCTCATGGATTTTTTGGCTTTTCGTGTATGTCATTTTACAGCCACAGTCAACCAGCACCCACCAGTGCACCCGTGAAGGATGGATGGATGGTAAGTGGTCAGGAAACACTTTTCTGTTGGGTTTCAGTTCCCTTGTTAACCATGGTGGTTAACTCAGTTGCTTCTTTTTAACTATCTATTTACTAACAACCCTCAAACCTAATGAATGAAAACAGCCTCTAGCTATGTATAAATCATTTACTTACCTGATAATTACCTATTTTCCTACCTAAACCCTAAACCCTACAAAATTGGTTACCAAAGTGAAAGCTTATCCTACATAACACTCTTTGTTCTCTACTTTCTTGAGCTTCCTTGATCTATTAGAGTTGTCGTAAAGTCAGCCTGTCTTTGGGCCTGCTTTCACCCCCCTACACGCTCTTTCAGTGATATCATCTGTAAAGTAAAGAAACTTTATTGAATCTCAAGTACGAAATGCTGAAACTCAGCATTTGATGCACAAGGTTCGAGAGTAATTGTAGTAGTTGTACAGATAGGAGCAGTGAAAATATATGTAGCAGCAGTGAAGGCGCTCAGGAAAAAGGAAAGACAGGATGATGAAACTCAGTTTACCACCATAATTGCTTGCTGGAGAAACTAGTCTGGGTTCCAGTTACTTCGTTTTTATAAGGATTTTCATTCCCAGTTACACGTTTGATGCCCTATTATGCCGAAACTGACTGTTCTCTCCCCCACCCCCCCCTAATCGTGAGGCGTTACTGATAATTCTATTTAAGTTAGGTCTGATTGAAATAAGGTTGATTTCTACTACAACTTAAGAGAGGGGAAAGTAAATCTTTCAAGCATGTGCCTTGATTTTGTTTTCAAAGGCCCATATTTTAAAACCTTGGGATTTGATCTCTAGTGATGTTAGCCACTAGTGAGTAAGTCTTGGAACTAGACCCTCACAAATAGAATCCAACTTTTGGTGATCAAATCTAACCATAAGGTATTTTGGCTGTTGTTTTTTTTTTTTTGTTTGAAAAGTGTACTTGCAAGTTGCCTTAAATGCAAGAAGGCAACTCCTGCAAAGTGGGCCTCAAGTGGGCCTTGTGTGGAGGCTCTGTACAAGGCCCACACTTTGTGGGGTTTTGCAGGGTGAGGCCCCAAAAGGGGGGCTGAACACCAAGAAAGTCCCTTGGGAAGAGGACTTCCCTTGCAAAAATACCTTCACAGATTTCATTACCCCCCCTCCCCACCCCCCCAACCAAGAGAGTGCTAAATGGAATAATTATTAAAGTTTGAGGAGTAAACATTTAAACAAACCTTTACATCATTTGTACAAGGGGATAGATAGATAAGAGTAATCCAATAGGATTAATTTAACCCTAAGTGTAATAGTTCAAATCTTGGGTGGAAACTTTTAAAACATATCTAGATGATATTTAAATTGTAGAAGGGTATTTTAAATCTTTTGAAATTACGAGGTCAAACCAACCTCCTTAATCCATCCTAATTTGAAGCCAAATCTATAAATTTGGAAACCTTTATTTCTAAAGATAAGATATCTAAAAGCATTTAACCTCTCCTTAACCCCAATTACATGTCACTTGTCAACTATTTTTTTGAGTTATTTTATTTTTGTGTAAATGATTAGAATTAGGATTAGTTCAGTCTCTTAGTTTATTCCCATTACAACCTTAGTGTAAGTTGACCTTAAAAGGTCTTATGCTAAAGGCATATTAAGCCCCAATTATGTAATAAAAATCACTCTTGAAATATGTTACAAAAATTTGTAAATAGGTTATGTTATCAAAGGCTTTACACTTAAATATTGATTTATTAGGTGAAACCCAAGGTGAGGGCATTGTTGAAATAAGGGGCCTAAGATTAAGCAATACAATAATTATGATTAATGTTTGGCACTAATTATTTCAATATCAAAATAGTCAAAAATAAATAAATAAATACACATAATGTGTTAAATTTTAAAGAAAATTCAATTGAATTTATGTTGAAATTTAAACAAAAGTGTATGGGTTTAGGGCTAAAAGAAGCATTGTGATGTGGCTTACATTTTCAAAAGTCTTGCTTCATTTCCTGGTTGTAATGTTAAGCCATTGAAGCTCTTCAATAAGTCTTGTATTTTTTACTTGCTTTCTTGCAAGCATTTTAAAAAATAGGCAAAAATTATTTCAAGGAACTCTTACAATTGCAATCAATAAACATAAATGTAAAAATACCCTCTCACAAAATAAAAATTCTATTGCTTATAGGCAAAACAAATCAAAAGAAAATTTTGTGACAAAATATTCCATTTTCAAAAACTATGTCACCTTTTGATAAAATTTCATTAATTTTTATTTTTTTTTGTGTTCAACCTTTTGCAAAGTCACCTAGTTATGTTGTACAGTTTGATTAGTTTGACCTTAATTTTATGGTAAACAAATAAATAAATTCAAAAAGAAAATTGGGTGGATGATAATTATCTCACACACTCTCTCAATGTTAGGTTCAAAATTGGTGTGAAAAAAATATAAAAATAAATACAAATAAATAAATTTGGGTGGTGAATTGGCAAAACCGTGCTATGCAATTTTGTGCATGGCCGTGTAGAATGTAGAAAGACAAGCTCAAAAAATCATTGGATGTTTGGTTGGGGGAGGGGGTAGATTTAACATCCCCCTATTTGTAACACGGACTTAAATACCATTAAGTTTTATGCTTATTATTATTAGGATACGAACAATAATTTTATTTGAGTTCTCTTTTTTTATGTCTTTTTCTTTCATCAAACACACATACAAGGCAATTTATCTTTGATTCCATAAACATTTGATTGATTGTGCACTAAATCCACTAAAAATGTGCATTTTTATGGGCTATTGTGGAGCTTTGTAGTTTGTGTTTTTTTGCTATTGCCATGTATTCTTGTTATTGAATACATGCCATTAAGGATTATCATTAAAAACTATTCATGTTAATAAGAATTTATGTATGAAATCCATGCTAATATAGATTCTCAAAACTAGCATGGATTCTAATTCATCAAAAAAAATTGTTTCAAAGGTTATTTGAAAAGTTGTTAGAGGAGACACTCAACGTCTTTATCATCCTCTTTCAACATGATATGAAAATCAAGAGCCACAAATTTTTAATTTTCATGGTGTCATCTTAATTCACAATTAATATTAATCGAATGTCTTTTTTCTTAATATTTTTGGATATAATAAATCCATCGACTTTTTCGAAGCCTATGATTTGGTGATATAATTTTTTTTCTTGGGCAGTTGCAACTTAAGGTGGCTGATTTTTTACGAATACATTGCTCCTTAAAAATCCACACAATAATGTTAAAATGATAGGTTATTATGATACCATTGGTCAAATGGGGAATTATATGGTGGTTAATGAACTTTGAAAATCCATACTTATGAAAAGAAGTCATTTTAAACAACTTTTTAGAATACATGTTAAAAGAGAAAATTGAAATCCATTAAAATATGATTGATATTTAGGAAAAATAAGATTTGACAAATAAACAAGAACACTAAAGATGTAAGCAATTTAATAATTGGATCATATTTGGACATAAGGTTTTAAAAAAAAATTAATTGTTGGTTTTTTTTTAAACTTCGGTTTTGGAAAGAAATGGGGCATCGTTCCCTTTCTTCCCTGTTTTTGTTCTGTACCAAATTCTTCTTTGCAAGTTTGTGTGTTTACAAATAACACTAATTTTGTGGTAAAACAAGTAAAGGTTATGTATTGAAAATTAATAAGAATTAAGGATTTATATACAAAAATTGGTCTATACATGTTGCTAAAGAATTTTCCATGCCTATTGATAATGGAATTGTTAATAGATTCGAAAACCACTTGTTATAATCTTATTTTGATACACATTTTGAAGTTGTTTTGAATAGAATTAAAGTTAATATTGACAAGGGATTTAGCTCAAGGAAGCTTCCATGGAGGTTTCCATACGTTCACCAACTAAGGAAACTTTTTAAAAGGCTTCGTAACTATAAATGAATTATGAATTAACTAAAATTTCAATAAAAGTTAATTAAAAGTTAATTATTAATCAACTAAAAGACTAAAAAATTTGGGAGGGAACTAAGATTTAACTAAAAATTGACTAAAAGTGAATGAAGAGTTAACTAAAAGTGAATTGGAAATTAAGTAGGAGTGAATTATGAATGGATTATGAAATCATGAATGGAAATCCATGTGAATGAATTCCATTCATCATGTGATCATGTTTGATGTTGGCATTTGTGACATTAGCTATGATTGCATCCACATATGTAAATAGCCCTTTACAAATATTATTAGTTCAATTGTTTAACTCATTAACCTTGTCAACAAACATTTGTGTGTACCTTTGTGAATTTTAAATTGCATTGTCCAAGTGTATCTTATTGTTGACACAATTAAAATTTACAAACATGTTTTTAAAAAATAAAACAACAAAAGTTGTTGGAATTGGCAATGGCATTATTGAAAAAACCAATTGATTTACAACAAACAATATTAAAAGTTCATATAGGACCTACACTTGAAATAAATGTTTAGTGCCTACTTGAAAACATTGCAATCAAAATTGAAAAATGATGTCTATATTTGGTATTCATTTACCACGATGATTATATTAGAATAAAAAATAAGGTTATAAGGTACATTCACAAATATAATAGCCATATGAACTATAACCAATGCCTTGTTTTTCATGCTTTTGTGTCAAAAAAATATTGATATTCCACATTTCTTTTATACGTTTTGATGATACTGTTTTTAATATATTGTGGAAACATGTGTAATAATTTAAAATGAATCTAATGAAATTTGAATTTTCAAAAACATTGATTAATCATTGTAACCATTGTTTTACAATGCTTTTACTCCTTGAAAAAATTCATAAGTGACTCTTAAAGGACTTGAAAATGACATAGTCTTGGAAAGACTTAAAACACATATTCACGTAAAAGTATAATGTAATATATTTTTGAATCAAAAGGACTTTCTTATGACTTTTTGCAACTTACAAACATAATATTCCTAGTATATACCTATAATCTTTCAAAATAAGCAATCGTTGAAGTCTTTACTAAGGGTGCACCCTCGGGTCTTTACTTTGTGAATGTACCCTATAGCTAATAGTTATTCACAATGCCATTTTTTTCCAATGTTTTAATAGCTTTTACTTTCATTTATTCATTCACAAATAACTCTAAAAAATTGAAAATTTAAACAATTGTGTATAAAACTTAACAATCAAACCTTCTAATCATGGTCATCCTCCTCCTCTTCATTATGTTCAAATTATAAATTGAAAGTGATTAATAATAAAGGTGTAATACCTTTTACTTCCATAGCTCGGAGTTAGAATTACACATTGAAGTTCTTTAACAACCATGTTTTCTCCCAACTTTTGCAAATCATTCCAATTTTATTTTGCATGTGGATCCATGCATGAGGAAGCCACATGCATAAATGTTTCGTTTCAAAATTGACATTTAAAAGCCAACTTTAACGTCCTCATTTTTTAAAGTTGAAGTTTGATTTCTGAACAAGTTCAATAATGAAATTCTTTTTGAATGTATGTTTGAACAAATGTTAGATGTTAACATTAATAGGTTGAAATACATTGTTGTAATTTGTTAAAATGAAAATGAAACACCCACCCTGGAATTTTGATCTAATCCAATTTATAAATTTTTATTATGATGAATTGACCAACAATCAAATAGTCATACCATTTTCTAACCTTATAACAAAGAAATTTTTTCCACCTAAATTTTACAATAGAATATGAAAATGTGTTCAACAAACACTACAAGAAAAGGTGTCCATGTCCGCCAAGTAATTTCATTAGATTTTGACTGAATTCACTCGTATTAATAAATGGGGACTAGTTGGAAAGTAGTGAATTCACAAGTCTAGTGAACAAGGACTACTAGATTGCACCCACATTTTGTAATAATGAAATGCTTGAGTGGTTTTCAAATTAAAGCAATGATTAAAATTATAAGTAAAATGGAAACTAGTTGAAGCACCATATTTTTTTTCCTTGATTCATGAACATGAATAAATAACTTGTTCCTTGGAACAATTTGTAAATGTATCATTGACCCATTTGTTGAAAATGGAACAATTGATGTGACTTTTTTCTTGTATTCAATTCATAGAATATGAATATGGTTAAATCCTTGTGTTTCCCATGTTTGATCCCCTCTTCTAGGTGTGAGGTAAATTCAAATTTGAAATGTGTTGACAATTATGCATGTTGGTATGTTATACACTTTGATAATATAAACAACATTGTGTGCCATGGTTGTACCCACTTGCTTTCATGCTTGCTTAAATTGATGATAAAATTTAATGTAAATTTATATTTTTAATATATCTTTTTTATCAATAAAATTTATTTCAAATATAATAATTAATTTATTCATATAAAATACTTTTAAATGCATCATATATCAAGTATATTCAAGAAAAATATAATAAAAGTTTTTATATTACTTATGTGTATAATATTAGTTGAAATTAATTTCGTACATGTAGCTGTAGGATTTCAAATGTGTAAAAAGTTATAATCATATATTAGTGGTGCATTTGATTAATAGATGATGATGTGATAACATTATGGATGATTTCATTATTTCATTACAATATTTCATCCATATGGCATCCATGATTGATGACAAAATGACATGGATGTCCAAAATATCTTATGAAAATGTGACTAGGATAAAATCATTTCAAATATAACTAAAAAGTGATTATGTGAATGATGTGGACAAAATTTCCTTACTATAATAATAGTTGTTCAATAAAGCCAATTGAAGTGATTTTTTGAAAAAATCATGTTCATTTTTAAGTCAATTTAAAATCTATTTCGTTTTGTAAAGTTCTTAAGGAGTTCAAGTGTTATATTCTCAAATATTCCACAAAGATTTGTTGTATAATTGATTCAAAAATTCGTTGTCTAGCCACTTATGTGTTTTTCAATGTGTTAATGAGTTCATTTTCCAATTATAATTTTGTTTCTAAAATTGACTTGCATATATGTTTATACCCATGGAAGCAACATTTTTTATTGTGGCAAAATTTCACCACTTAGCAACCAAAACAAATCTTCTGTGAAGGTCTTTTAGGAATTAGGGTGAGAAATTTTGAAAATTTCGCTAGGAATCAATGATGAACAACTTAACTATAACTATCTAAAAGAGTTTTGAACAAGATTCGTTGCCATCATTATTGAAGTGAAGTGACCATTGGATGCCACCCTACCCCCCTTCTCATCACTCTTAATCATGTTGCCACTTCGTTGGGGTGTTTTGTTATCACCGCTTGTACTATAAAATTAGATTTGTAGATTGTTTGCAAGATGGAGCTTTAATTTTTTATGTTCATGATTGTTGTAGGATGAGATTTTGGTAATTAAAGGTTTAAGTTTTTAAATTAATATGTTTGGCATTTAGTAACAAATCCCACATGTTGTGAAAAACGAATTATGTAGATTTTGATAAGCATGTTTTGCTTCAAAATGTAAGCGCAACACTAAATGGCATGACCATGAAAGGTATAGCAATTGACATGTGTTTTCATTAATTATGGCAATTGTGGTGCAAATTGTTTTAGAATTTGACAGGTGGATTATTGTTGAATCAATTTGTGTGTTGCATCAAGTGCAAGGTCCATTTGATTTGTTGCTTTCATGGAGCTGTGGAAGTTGCAACAACATTCTGTAAACAAAAAAATTAAGTACACAAGAAAACATAATGTTGATTTAAAAAAATTTATGTGATTTTTTTTTTGGTATTTTGATTGTGGATAAGTGAATACTAGGAAGTAACAACACACAAAGGAGTTAGGGTTTCATAAACCACCTTGAAGTACATAATTGCTTCCGTCAACTTTGATTTTGGTGTTTGTTGTATTTTCAGGTTTGTTTTTGTTTCTATGCAATCTTGTGGTGGTTCAACATTAGAGCAATAATTTACATCCTATGTGGTTGTTTGCATGTTTTGTTTTGGACATTGCATGCAATGTTAAAGTGTTTTATTGTGTAGTTATTCTAGTTTGAAACTTTGTTGTTGAATGTCAAAGTTGAAAGGGTTTGTGTAGTGAAGTGAGGTGAAAGGAGATGAAATGAGGTGTGTGAGATAAAGTGACATGTTGTTGGAGATCAAGGGTCCAAGTGTGTTGCTTTTCAATGCACACTAGTTTCAATTGAACTCAAACCCCAAGGTAGTTATTAGCATCAATTTTCATTTCCCTTTTTATCCCTTGCTTGGTGTTTCCAGACCATTATGTGGTTTTTTGTTCAAGTGAACCAAACCCTTGTTTGTGGTGATGGTGCCCTTGAAACCACCGCCAAATTTGAGATTTAAAAAAAATTCTTTTGCAAACCTTAAATGCCATGCATACACACCAACATTATCACCGTCATCATATGTTAATCTATCACCTGGTCAAATTGATGTTTTTGTCCAAGATGCATTTCAAATTACACCTTTGTAATCTAATGTTCCTACTAAAACCCCTTCTAAAACCACACCTCGCTCATCCACTTTTGATAAAGGTAAAAACATTTTAGTGCATGAAGACCTTTCCTAATGTATAAATCCACTTGAAGTTGGTCCTAGTGAACTAAAGAAGAAGAAACAAAAGAAAAGCGAATGGGAATTGAACAAGGTTTATCAGGGCAATGGGCAGCAAGGTTTTCTTGGTTTGAATTAGTTTGTGGAGAGGATGGGAAGATGAACATGGTCAAATGTTGAGTTTGTTTTAAAGTAGAGGGGAGGGACAAACTATTGGTGCCCAAATTGGACTCTTTGATCAAACATTCAAGGATGCGAAAATGCATAATTACTAAACTTGGAGTTGTTATAGGGCAATATTTCATTTTTCTATGAAAAATGAGAAGTTGTTTACTACTAGAGGTTTGGACATAGTTGTTGTTCAACTTGAGAATGGGGACAAGGTAAAGAGGAAAAAAATACATCCAATTTGTGCCAATTTGGCATCTTCTCAAACAAGGTTATCCCATGACAAATTTTGAAAGATTGAAATGACTTTTCAAGTTTTTGAGGGTGGAAAATTGCCCATGTAAACACTGGTCCAATTCTGCCAATTGGACCATGGTGGAAACAATGCACAATGTTGTCTTGCAAACCACACAAAATGTTATGCAAAAGTCTCCTTTTTTTTTATGAATTGTGATGAGGTCACAACCATTGACAACCAATCATGGTTGTCTATTCATGTGTATGTGACAAAAGAATGGGAGAGGGTCTTAATTTTGCTAAACTTGCAACATGTGGTAGATGGAACAACTTTCAACAATCTAACCCCCCTCATTGTGAAAAATTTGATGGAATTTGGAAGTTTGAGTGAAACAAACCTTGCAAATAAACTTGTTTGTTTTGGGGTTGATGGAGTTATTGTTTTCCAAGGTGTGAAAAATGTTATCATACCCCAAATTATGTGAAAACATGCCCCATTTGTGAGTGGTGTGCATTGCATGTCACATTACACAAATCTAGCTATTCAGACACTGGGTGTTCTGAGTTTGGTGTCAAAGATTGAGAATTTATTGGCATTTATATACAATTACTTTGTTCATAGCCTAAAACCCCACCTTGATATTATTAAGTTGGTAGAAATTTTTGAATATAAGGGTAACAATATTTTGAAAAATATCAAACTTCACCGGATTTCAATGTTATGACCTTCAAAGTGTGTTTTACAATAATATAAGCCATTAATTGTGAAGATGGTTGAAGACTCTATAATTATTCTAACTACAAAAATCAATTATGAGCTTTTGTGTGATGTAAAAACCGAACTTGTGTCTTGCCCTTATCGGAAGTGGTGCAAGGGTTATCCAAGTTTGCACAACTACACCATACATTCATTTGTGATTTTATGGTTGTTTTCAAGCTTTGTGAAACAAACCTACAAGAAATGTATTGTGAACATGATGCCAAGTTTTCCCCCAAGAATTTTAGCCTTTTCCTTGAGTTATTTGAACACATCAATGACAAGGTGTGCTTGACATGGTGGAAATAACTTACATATTAGGTTGAATATGTTGCCTTTTTCATTGGTGGCAAATTGTATATGTTGCATGTCACCAATCGAACCATAAGTGTTATTATTCTTGTTTCCAAGGAGCCTTGGGCTACAACTGCTACTTCCTTAAAATAATAATGTTATTTTGCTACATAGGACTCATTGTTGAATTGGAAAAATGATTTCCAACACAAGAGTTGTTGAATGCAACCACGGTGATTTACCCTCAGTGTTTTGCTTATTCCAAAAGTTGAGATCATTTTTCCAAGGCACATGGCCTATTGCAACCCTAGCCTTGGGCTTGTAACCAAGGCAAGGGCTTGCAAAGGTACGAACCAATAGTGAAGCTTGGGAGTCACATTTCATGTTCCCGAAAATGTAAGAGAGTGTGAGGGAATGAACCCCTCACATTCCCAAATGAACTCCCACTTTGGGAGTTAGAGTCCTGATGGACTCTTGAATCTTCAGAGGGTGATGAGAGTAGTCAAAGCTCATTGGATTCAAGAGTTACTTATATCTTTGGAAATTTCTTGGAACTTAGATGTGTAAAATGGGCTCGCATGACCCATTTGGGTACCTTAAACATAAGTTATGGCCAAAAAAAGGGCCGGGGGTCAAATTGTCAATTTGACTATTGACCACTAAAAGTCGGGAATTGCATTGATTTCCTTACTTTTAGGTCGCATGCCACATATGGTTGGAAAGCTTTTGATGAGGGCTATCTATAACTTTACTTTAGTAATCATCTCAATTAGAGATTTTCACACAAAGTTATGGGCTTCCAAAGTCATGGGAAATCCTAATTAAAATTGTTTTGGAACAAAATGACATTTGAGTGCTGGCCCCGTAACCAAGCACAAAGAATACTATAAGGGGGAAGATGATGGCTTCCCTCAAGTCCACGCCATGGTGGGTCTTGTGAGTCCGTGTTTGCCCATGATTCAGCCATGCACCAAAGGTGTTCTAACTATGCATTAACCAACTTGTTTGGTTTATGCAAGTCGATGTGAATAATTATATGCTTGTCACTCATCATAGTCCCCATCCTGGAGCTCCAGCACACCCCTTTACCTCGAAGTGCTGTGAGCCAGGGAACATACCACAACTCATTATCCTTCCATTGTTACACCTTGGATTCGTGGTTGAATTTATCAAGGAACTTGGGGGTGTGTCATGACCTTTCTTTAAGCACACTATGGGCATTCGAAAAGCTTGGGGACTTCTAAGATGTTTGTTGGGATGTTGTTAAACCTTGAAGTCCTTGATCAACAATTTTCATTTTTCAAATTAACAATGTAAAACCATTGTCAAGATGCCATAAAGCCCCTACATGATTGCAACCCAACATCAAGATTATGGGAGAAGCTTGGAACAAACATTACTATAATTCATGGTTTTTTCACTGGGTTTTCTAGTTTAAAAATACCCAAAAGTTACAGGTGTAAAAAAAACCACCATGTTAATTTGGACAACTTGTTTGTACATGTTTAGCGTAACTAGGTAGTCAAATTAAACCTTGTCATTTTGACTAGCGAAGTGATTAACAAAATGACTGATTATTTGACTAATGGATAATGGACCATTTGACTAGGTCAATTTTATACCTAAATATGAACTATTTTCTAGATTATTATTTTAAAGGTTAATAAGTAGGTAGGTAGTAAATAAGTTTAGGTGGTCGAGAAAGGCATTTAGGTAAGTAGGTGCTAGCTTACCTACCTACCTAACCTAACTTAACAACCTTAGTCCAACCTACCTCCCTACTTAACCTCACTTAACTACCTTAATCCAACCTACCTACCTTAACTTTCTCAACATGCACATATGTTGTACGTATAAGGATTTGAACCCCAAACCTTCCCAATGATAAACTAAGTCCTTACCAATGGATTACACCATCAAAGGTGTTTAACCTTTATCAAGTTTTTTATTTCACATGTTCATTTCACAATACTAAACATAATGGTTAAACTTAGGTGACAACTAGTGGCTAAATTCAATGATTTAAAACAATGTTTAAACCTAATGGCTAAATTCAATGATTTAAAATAATGTTTAAACCTAATGGCTAAACTGAGTGACTTAAAATAATGGCTAAACTTAATGGCTAAACATAGTGACTTAAAATAATGGCTAAACATAGTGACTTAAAATAATGGTTAAACTTAATGACTATAAGTAATGCCTAAACTTAATGGTTAAATTTAGTGATTTAAAGTAATGCCTAAACCTAATGCCTAAATTCATTGGCTTAAAATAATGGTTAAACCTAATGCCTAAATTCAATGACATAAAATACTCGTTAAGTTTAATGGCAAAACTCAATGGTTTAAAATAATGGTTAAACATAATCATTAAATTTAGTGATTTAAATAATGGTTAAACCCAAGTGCTTAAATTTAATGACTTAAAGTAATGGTTAAATTTAGTGGTTACATTGAGTGATTTAAAGTAATGGCTAAATCTAGCGCCTAAATTTAGTGATTTAAAATAATGGCTAAACATAGTTGATAAACCTATTGGTTAAACATAATGGTTAAATCTAAATTACATTTAATGGCTATACTTAATGTTTAAATTTAAGTTATACATATTGGTCAAATAATGGTTCAACTTATTCTAAATTTAGTGCAAAAATATATTGGTTAAACATAATTGCTAAATCTAATGGTTCAATTTAAATTAAACTTGATGGTTAAAATTTGGCTAAACTTAATGGTTAAATATAATGGTTAAACTTAGTGAGTAAATTTTGTGGTTACACTTAGTGGTTAAAATTAAGTAGGTAAGTGAGTGAATAGATAGGTAAATATGTAGGTAAGGGGGTAGGTAAGTAGGTAGGTCGTATGAAGGTGAAAAACATAGGTAGGCATGTAGGTAGGTAGGTGAGAAGGTATAGGTAAATAATAGGTAAGTGGGTGGGTGGGTAATAGGTAGGCAAACAATTCACTAAATAAATAGGTGGATGAATAGGTAAAAGGTAGATACACAAGGTAGTAGACAATGTCATATTTAACTAAAGATCATTAGCCATCTTGACTAAATGTTCAACTTGATAAAAACCATTGTTCATTTTTATTAAGGATCATTGGCCATTTTAACTAAGTGTTCAACTTGACTAAGGACCATTGGCCATTTTGATTAAAAATCTTTGGCCATCTTCATTAATTGTTCAACTTGACTAAAGACCGTTAGTCATTTTGACTAAGGTTATACAACTTGATCATGTGTATTTAGTCAAATAAAACATTATAGTCAAATTGATCAATCAAAACATACATGTGTCATTCAAATCTTTAGCCTTTAGTCAAAATGTACATGTCCACTAGTCAAAATGACAAGTCAGTCAATTTGAATCTCTTAAAAAATCATGATTTATAATAGTGAAGTGGGATTTTGAACCAAAACATTTATGAATGGTTTAAATTGGTGCGTCTTTACATGGTGATGGTGTTGGGAAGTGTGGAGGATGAATGAACATTTTCCAACCTTGCTTTTGTGAAAATAAAACTTTGGAACTTATTTCGCATTTAGATCTAGTTCTTTGCATGTATGCCTAGGAATTATATTCCTTGGAAACATTCCCATTTTACATTTCAATTTGTGCATGGAAGGAAGAACAATATCGTTATGGGATGATAGAGTAGGTCTAATGCAAATTTGCCATATTCTATGGGTTTGTGTATATGGTTTTACAACTTTAAGGTTATGTTTGTGGTTTTATAACAATTTTGTATGAAGATTTAAAAACAATTTTATGAACTTTGGATTGCAACTTTTTGCTATTGGACTACAATTCATACTATGTTGGATTCCATTAATTGCATTTCATCAATGTTGATGATTTAATCTTGGTTATCAACTGTCATAACTTTATTGCCATTTTTATTGTGACTAGAGCATTTTTTATTAAAAAATTAGGTGTTATTTAATTATGGTTTGGGTGCAAGTAGGGGTGTGAACTATAATTTGGGCAAGATCCTGACTAGACTGGGGTTCAAATCCCCTTCATGCTATTGGGTTGATAGGGTTCAAAATTTGTTGATGTTACTAATGGAACCATACCAATGGAAGAGGATGTGGTAAGTTTCATCCTTTTATCATTTGTTGTGCATAACAAACTTGAAGGAAGCTTTTTAGATGATAATGTTGTACAAGGGGACCTTAATTTTTTCCCCTGAAGCTCCATAAGAATGTGAATGGTGTTGTGGAGACATGTTTTGAAAGCCAAATGTGCTATTGTTTTTTATGTTTACTATGGTATCTAATTTTTTTTTTCCAAAATATTTCACATATAATATTATGGTCTTTTTTTCATTTATTTATATAGTTTGTTTATTCAAGATCCTTCAAGGCTACTATAGTTGCTTAATGACTTTGAAATGGGGGTCTGTTGAAGTGTTATGAAGTTTTATTGATGAATTTTGTATTAAGTTGGCTTGAAGGTTCTTGGAATTGACCACAATTTTGGAACTAGGAAAGCCATTAAAACATCTAAACAAAAAAAAGGTTCAAACAAAGGAATGTTTAGAAAAATTTGCAGAATTTGTAGTAACATATCACAATAGATAACTCACGAATTTGGAATGGATATGGGTGGCTGATCCATGTGGTAAGCCACATTGTCAACTAGGATGGGATGAAAAGGTGGCAAGTTGAACAACAATTATTACACAAGTCCAGCTTCAAATTTCATTTTTTTCCACTCAACATGAACAACATATCAAAACCTTGTGTCTCTAGTCTACAATCTTCTTAGATTTAAAAAATATATATGTTTATCATATGTTATTATAAAATGTTTTGTTATCTTGTAGATATTACATATAAATGGGGGACATATAGTAACAAGTGGCAATGGGATTTGTTATGGAATGTGGAACCATTTTGAAGACCTTTCTCAATTTTACTTAATGCTTATAAATATTTTCAAATATTTTGATG
>Ga0209208_10005178_pt1 | contig 18231 bp, 16 predicted proteins | sample S1TSphfallax_3_FD_187694 | JGI IMG/M metagenome (GOLD analysis project Ga0209208, IMG submission 187694) | Host-associated microbial communities from peat moss isolated from Minnesota, USA - S1T2_Fd - Sphagnum fallax MG (SPAdes) (version 2) | ecosystem: Host-associated > Plants > Peat moss >... | reverse complement strand
TTTTTTTTTTTTTTTTTTTGGGGCAAATTTCTCAAGTAGGTCCATTGGCGAGGATCCCGAGCACTAATTAGCATTAAATGATGATAGTCCTACGCAGGCTATAGCATTTTTTTAAAAATAAATAAAATGGCGAATTCAGTAAAACAATGCAGGGGCGCCTCACAGTGACCGAAGGTCGCAGGTACCCACTGACGGACGGACGGACATATTTGAGTTTCCATAATTCTTCTTTTGCCTTAAGATACCTTTTCATGTAAATGGCAAGGTCGGAGCTCGACGGGTGCATTATGCACCGGGTACCCACTAGTAAACATTAAGGGCACTTTACTAAAGACACATTTTGAGTTGATTAAAAAAGGCAATTTTTTGCGGTTGCGAATTTTTTTTTGTCAAAAACAAATTTGACTACGACAAAGGAGATTCAAATTGGACCATTGAGCTTTCTATAGCCATTAAAGGTACAATTGTCCTTCCTTTTGACCCTCCTATCAAACTATTAATTGATCCAAAAGACATAATCAACAATTTTGGTTGATTGCATGTTATAACTTTTTGCAACAACATTACATTTGTTGTCAATGATATGCTTGGTGAAATCAATGGGAAATTTGAACTATTGGTTGTTAATGGCACCTCCGCAAAAGACATTCGGATTGTGAATTTTTATATTACTTTGTCAAGTATTATTACTTTATATTATTATGTTTTTAACAAATAATCTTCCACATATGTGATTGGTGTAGGTGAAATTTACTACCATATTCTAAGCTGAGTTTGACAACTTGGTTGAATAATTCCACAAAAGAGCCCCCACATTTTGCATCGTGCAAAACATTACAATTAATAACAATGGCGACATGAGGCTACTAACTACTGCTTCAACAATCATTATTCTAGCCTTGTCTCTTTCAATGCAAGAAAATTTGAATAGCATTTTCAATCTCCATGTTAAACATCATAGGCTTATTATTTCACACAAGGTTAACATTTTTTCATTTAATTTAGCTTGTGTTTCATGTCAAATTCCATTTTTCCATGTTTGATGTATCCATTTAAAAACATATTTTAAGGTTTTTGAAAATTTTGATGTATGAAAATTCATTCATAATGAACTTACCAACTCATGCATTTGTGTTTAATGCATGAGTTGTTATGATTGAACAAGATAATTTGAAATTTACCAAAGGTTTTCACTTGAATCCATTGGGGGGACTTGTTAGTTACAATGAAAGTTTCAAAACTCAAGATGCCACTATTTTAGCCTTTATTTCACCTTGAAAGTTTGGATTTTCAAAGCTTTGTATTCCTACTTAAAAGTTTGAATTTTCAATGATTTGTAATCCTATTTGAAGGTTTATGTTTTCAACGTTTTGTAACCCTACTTGAAGTGTTTCATATTTTCAATCTTGTATGTACTTTGTGATGTTTATATTTAAGTAGTTTTCCAAGTCGCTATTGTAATATTTTGTTTAACAAATTATTTACGAAAACATAAAAAATGGTGTGATATGTTTACATGTTGGTGACAATTTTATAATAAAAATCCATTATAATTACTCTACTACAATGAAGTATTTAATCCTACAAAAAGCCACTATGATCTAATCATTTTTCATAATATTCCATAATTGAATGATATAAACATGTTAGAATTAGGAGTCATGAAACATGACATTGAACCAATAACACAATGCATTCAACATGGGAAAAAACAATATCTACCACACAAATATAAAACTCAAAAATCACATGAAGATGTTCACAAACCTAAACATTTATGTTGGCAACCCATCCATGACAACAAGTTAGAGGATTTGATGACTACATGTACATTATTCACATAAAAAGATATAGCAAATAATTGTTTGGTCAAAATTTCCATATTACAATTACAATTCACCCAAGTTTATCATCATTTACGTTAGAATATATAGAAAAAAAAAATGTTGCAAAAACTATCAACTCTTCTTGGGACAACATCTAGCCTATGAAAAATATAAATGTTAATATTAATAACATTAATAATTCTAAATTACAAGCCCAACAACTTCCTTTTCATCAATTGAACACAAATTTGATTAATTGTAACATTCCACAAAATTGCATCAACACAACACATGAAGACACATTTTTGGAATCAATGAAAAATTCACTGGATCATTGAGTTAAATATTTTGAACAACTTAAAGATACACCAATTCATCCATATGTGTGTTGTCATTGATTATGCTTTTAAAAATAAAAATAAAAATATATAAAAAAGCTTAATGAATTAAAAGACTGATTGGTATTACCTCATTTGGCCTTTGGTCAAATTTGGCAACTTCAAGGTTATGGCCAATATAATATTAAAAGAAATATTATAAATGTTTTAACAAATGTAAATTTCACCCAATCAATTTTATCTTGTTTTCCACATGATGAAGCAACTATTGGTAAATCGTTAAAAAGGTGAATGGTAATGCCACAAATTGCCATATTTGATAGGTAATGTACAACTAAACCTTATTATGATAGCTTTGCATGATCTCCACAACACACCATTATAAAGATTTTAATATATCAATCCATACACAATGGCTTGATATGTTCACATTGTCTCATTAGACCTATTCTATTAACATTCCTTGTGAAACGAATGATGTGCCATGTGACAACAACAATGAAGATGGATTCGAAGACAAAAAATAAAATTATTATAACAAATAATATGGTGCAAAACATATTGTCTTTTAAACAAATTTACAATTACTTTGAAAAGTGTTATACTGGTTGCATTAGGTGAAGATTTTAAATTGTCGGGTTTTTCCAAGACATTCATTATGAAAAATTCAAATTTCCAACATTATTTTTGGTCAATTTGTTGCAAATCATGATATGGTAAATGTCAACAAAAAGAGGCACACATTTCATATAATCCATTATGTCCATTACAATGAACATTATGACCCAAATTGTTTTTATAAAGAATAATTTTTTTATTTATTCCTCTTTTTATTATGAGGATAATAACAACATTATGAGAAATGAATGTTTTGCAATTGGCCTTGCAATTCAATTTTTGAGTTGCAACAAACACTTATTATTCATTGTATTTATATGTCGTGGGTTTTAATGGACAAGTTGCATGAGTTACAAAGTTGTAATTCATCATATATACGGTGCAACTCATTGCAACTCAATTGTAATTTAGTAAAAACAACTCATTTTCAACTACTATTCAATTCCATTATAACTGCACCCATGATGTCATGCTAACATCATTACTTGTCATCCATTTTTTAAAATCTAACACGTGGCATTATGAAAAAATTTGGACCTAATTTTTTTTTCAAAATATTGATCTCCATTGTCCATTATGATTGTTAATGATAGTCTGAGATTGCGACATGTGGCACAATAAAAATGCCACATGGCATATTTTGGAAAAAAATTATAATATAAAAAATAAATTTCAATAGCTATGTAGGTCATACATAACCATAGGTAGGTAGGTTGGTAGATCTTAAAACCTACATACCTACATATTCACTTAAGACCTACCTACTTACCACTCTACATAGATAGGTAGGTAGACAAGTAAATAGGAAAGCACAAAACTAAATGCACTAAAAAATAACCATGATCGTCCATCCAGTACCAGCACCCACTTCTACCAAATCAGAAATTTTATTTTTTATTTTTCCTTCGGGTTAATATTTTTTCAACTCGTCCCAAAATGGCACATGTATTTTAATGTGAAAACATAAGAGAACAAGGCTTTTTATATAGTTTGTAACATGGGATTTAAAGACAAAGAATATGGGGTTAAATCTTTTAGTTGTTCATTAGTTGCAATTGAGTTACAATTATAACATTTAAGAACTCAAAACAAGCTAGATCCAAGGGCGGGCTCCATTGTTTTTGGCATCTAGACAAAATTTGAACCCCTTTTATTTGCATGTTTCATACATTAAAAATCATCAAAAATGGAATAGAATTGAAAAAAATATGGCCCCTCAAAATAGAGGGGTCAAAAATTCAAAAAACAAACCACCAAATGCTACAAAGGCCAATTCTGAAACACTCAAAAATAATAATTTATATGTTGTTTTCTTGTTGTTAGAGTTCCAAAATAATTTGTAGAACATTAGATGGCGCTCCTATAACACTTTAAATTGTTTAAAATAGATAAGAAATTAAAAAGTTATGAGGTTTGAAAGTAGGAGGGGTCCAAAGAAAAAAAAGAACATAAATGTGTTTTGTAAATTGGAAAGTTTATTTATCTTCTTGTTATTTTTTCATTATTCATTTCCTTTGCACTTCAAAAATTTCTAGAACTTGAGGTAGCACTCCCATAACATTTTAAATCACTCAAAATGAAACACATATGATGAAGATACAAATAACTTATGAACATGTATCATTATTAAATTATAAGTAGTTGTTTTATAATCATAACATAGTTGAACAATAATACTTTAATAGTGACTCACTAGTGGCCATATTAATCGTATCAATGGGAATCATAATCGAAAATTTGTTGCAAAGGTATCCCATAATGGATGGTGGAGATGTGGACATGTGGCATAATCTCATGTATTTACATTGTACACTAATTGCAACATAGTTGTTGCTTTAGTGACACATTTATAATAGTTCTAAAGTAGTTGTCACACACAATTATAATGCAACTTCTAAAAAAGTCAAACATGGTTGACTACATATGTATATATAATATGTATAAATTATTGTATAGAAGACCCCTTTTCAATTCACTTGTAACTATAATACAACTAATTGATTTTTGACATGGAAATTTATTATTAATACGTCGTATTTTTAAGGGGATAGTTGCACAATAGTTGTAATACCCAATGGATAGTCGCATAATAATCATATACAAGTTATTTTTTGAGTTTTAGTTGTAGGGTAGTGTGGTTTCGGTGGACACAATTTCTCATAGTGCAAAAGCAACCATTTCACATGGCATGGTGCATACAACATGGATGAAAAAAAATTAGTTTAGTGCAATTTTTTTGGTATATTGGTTCCACAATGATAATACACATACAATGAATTAGGCAAACATAAAATCACAAGCTGAAGAATTGGCAACAACAAATGATAAAAATGTATGGATGACTAAATTTTTTGATGCAAATGTTCATTCTCCACCCCAAAAAAATCACTAATTATATTGGGGTTGAACCATACAACATCAACACCATGTATGTTATTACACCACATATAGGTATGTTCCACCATTCCTAATTCAAATATCGTTGATGCACAAGATCAAATTTTGCCTACCCATGAATTTCATTCGTTGTTTCAAAAAATGAATAATGAACAACATCTCATATATCTTGATGTTATTTTTAGGGGAAAAAAAACTCAAATTAACCACTTCACTTGTTCATTACTATAGGTGCAAGTACAAGTAAAACTTTCACATCAATGTTTTTGATTCAAGGTGTATTACATTTTTACAACAAACATTATCAATACAATTCGTCTAAAAAGTAAACATTATTCATGGCATACACTGGAAAAACAATATTCAACATTGATGGAACCACAATTCATGCAAGTCTTTCTATTCATTTTAACTATAAAGATTTTCCATCTTTAAGTTCAAAATGGTTAGATAATTTGATAAATAAATATGACCAATTATGGTTGATGGTGTTGGATGAAATTTCTTTTGTAGGCAAAAGGATATTAAAATTCATCAACCTTTGATTAAAATCAATTAAATGTATGCACACAAATGTTTTTGGAAATTTTGATGTCATTATTATAGGTGACTTTTATCAAGTTCAACTTGTTCATGATGCAAGAGCTTTCAAAACCAATATGAATAATATTGATAGTCTAACACCAAATTTTTGGATGGAAAATATCAAATATCATGAATTGAAACAAGTCATGCACCAATATGTTGAACAATTCATCAACATATTAAACCAATTTTGAACTATCACACATTCACAATTTGACATAGATACAATAAATAGTCAATGTTTTCATACACCACATAAAGGTCCAAAACTTCCATATTTATTTTATGCAAATGAAGCAAGGCTTAAACACAATGAATCAACCTTCTTACGGAATGATGGAGATGTATACATATTTCGTGTAGAATATAGACATTGTGATACATGTCCTAAATCATTTCAATTACAAAATAATCCAAATTTCATAGGTAGATTACAATCAAAAGTTCAAGAAAAAACATGTTGGTCAAATTTTGTGTTGGTAATTATTCAACACGTGATGGTTTGGTAAATGGTGCAAATGAGATTTTCCAAGCTTCAAGAAAATTACCTAACTCACAAGAATTCATATGGATTTTGTTTAATAACCTTAAAAGTGGTCGATTGACAAGAACAAAAAATGGACACTTCTATGAACAAAAAATACATCCCATGTGAACACCTACAAAACCCATATCTAAAGAAATCCAAATTGGTTCAAATTCAATTCATAGTATAACAAAGATACAATTTCCTATTCAACTAGTTGCAACACACACTATACATCAAACACAAGGATTAACACTTGATCACTTGGCTTTTGACCATAATGGAGTATATAAATATGGTTCAAGACTGACAAAAATTTCTTGTATGAAGAACAAAGATTTACCTCTTTCAACCTTTACAAATGAAAAATTTCCAAATCAACCCAAGTGTTGCCATAGAAATGCAGCAATTACAAACAATTGCATGATGGGATGTCCTAATTCCTACACCACATACAATTCGTCATTCACATGTTTTTATTTGTTTTCCTAACACTAGATCCTTATCATTACATAAAAATGATGTTTTCCTTGATTAAAATCTAAAAACATTTCATATATTATGTTTCAATGAAACACATTCCAATCCTTAACCATCTGATTTATGAATGTTGAAAATAGCAATATTGAATCTTTATATATGGCTATTACATGTATATCTTTTCTTGTATTTGTATTGAATGTTGTTATAATAAATTGAGCTCTCAAAATAATAAATGTTTCATGTGATGATAATGTTGTTACCCCCTTACCTACTTATTCTTTATCCTTTCAAGGCTTAATTTCTATTTTTGGTAAAACATCTATCTCTTCTTGACTAAACTTCTATCTCTCAACAAAACTTTTTTCCTCTTTGGTTAAACCTTTATTTCTCAGCAAAACCTTCCTACTCCATGGCTAAACCTCTATTTATTGGCAAAAAAAAATTATTCTTCGACTAAACCTTTATTTTTTGACAAAACCTTTTTGTTCCTTGGCTAAACCTCTACTTATTGACAAAATTTTTTTCCTCCATGGTTAAACTTATGTTATCGACAAAAAAATTTTACTCCCTGGTTAAACCTCTACTTATTGGCAAAACATTTGTTAAACCTTTACTTATCGACAAAACTTTTCCAGTCCATGGTTAAACCCTTTATTTTTTGGCAAAACTTTTATAATCTATGGCTAAACCTTTACTTCTCAGCAAAACCTTTATGATCCTTGGCTAAACCTTTACCTTTTGGCAAAACCATTATAATCCTTGGCTAAAACTTTACTTCATGGCAAAACATTTTTATGCCTTAATTAAACATATTAATTTCAGAATTTTTTAATATCTTCTTGATTAAACCTTTTTCTTCTTAATTAAACTTCTACCACTTAGTAAAACATTTATATATTCTTAGCTAAATCTTTACCCTTTAGCAATTTTTTTTCTTTTTTTTGGATAAACCTTCTATTGATTGGCAAAACCTATATTTTTTCGTAGCTAAACCTTTGTCTCTCAACAAAAACTCTTTGTTTTTTGGTTAAACCTTTATTGGAAAAACCTCTATTTCTTGGCAAAACCTTTACTTGTGGCAAAAACTTTTTATTTGCTGGCAAAACTTCCATATCTTCTTGGTTAAACATCTGTTAATGGCAAAAAAATTATTTATTCTTGTTTAAGCCTCTACCTTTCAAACAAAACCTTTTTTTTTTTTGGCTAAACCTTTACCTTTTGGCAAAACCTCTATATTTTCCTTGTTAACTTTTTTTACTACCTAACTAAATTTGTACATCTCAATAAAAACTTTATACTTAATCAATAATTATCTATATTTCCTAACTAAATTTCTATGTTTTAGTAAAACTTTTACATCTTGGCAAAACATCTATCTCATCATGGCTAAACATTTGCCTCTTGTCAAAACCTACCTACCCGCACGTCATCATACCTACCTATACACTTGCAAATAATGGACTTTGATTACAAAAATTATAATGTAAAATGTGGGTAATGTGAAGGAGTTGTAACATTTATTTGTAGCTTGATTCAAACTCATGATGATGATAAGCCACTAACCCCAAATGTGGGTATTGCAATTGAATTTTTTGGCGACAGTCCTTTACTTCCATTTTGGACCACATAATACAAAATGTACTTAATTAATTTAACAATAACTTCAATAAATTTAGAGTTAAAAAGACATCAAACATCTACGAATATTTGCATAATTTTAAATACTAATCAAAATCAATCCTAGGTTGGATTTTGAAGGGGAAATTTTCACATACAAATATTTGCATCAAGATTCATTTTATTTCTTTTGAAGGTGAATGAAAAAGGTTTCAAGTTGGGCCCTCAAGTTCAAGTGACCACCTTAAAGGTAAGAAAGTAAACTTTTTTTATTTCATTATTTAATTTATTTTTTCATTATGTTTCATTTTTAATTCATCACTCACTCCTAGAAGACTATTTTGTATGGCATTTGCATATATTTATATAATTATTAATTTTTATGGCATTTACCATTAAAATTCTTTTGGTCTATATAAAAATAATTTGGGGTAATTAGTTTTAAACTCTAAGGCTAATCTTTCCATTCATTAAAAAATTTAGTTGATTAACTTTAAAATTCAAAACATAGTTGTTATAAAACGTTTTTGTATTCCATAACTTGTATCTATTTGTATAATTATTAGGTTGAGAGCATTTATCATTAGGATTATTTAAGGTTTAAAGTTTAAGGGTTTAATGAAATGTGTGTTGATTTCTTTAGGTTGTGTTTTCAAATCAAGCTACAACTCCTTTAAATGTGACATCATCTTTTAACATCAACAATATGATTTTTTTCTTAATCATTTTCTTTTTAAAAAAAAAATTTTTTTTTTTAGGGAAATCAATTTCCTTGCATGGTTTTAACATAGTCATCAAATTCCATTAAAATTGTTCCATGTTTGATATATGGATTTAGCATTTTGGCTTCCCATAAATAGTGTAAATTTAATGTTATAATGCTAATATTTTATTTTTCCACCCACATACGATGCGCATGTTTAAAGTGTCGTGCAAGTATTGCATTTCCCTTTCTTGCATATAGTGTGCATCTTTAAATTGTCATGCAATTATTACATTTCCCTCTCCCATATATAGTGTAAATTAGGGTCATAATGTGGGTATTGCATTTTGCCCCCACATATAGTGTGCATATTTTAATTGTCATGTATATATTACATTTCCCTCTCCCATAAATAATGTAGTTTGTCGACCATCATGTGGGTATTACATTTAGATTATTCATGGATAATATGGATTTAAAATAAACTTGTGGATATGCAATTTCAAGAATATAATTACTACCATAGACCATATCATTTATTTTCCATATTTAACATTCAAGGTATTGTGTATGATTATATAAAGCTTAAAAGAAGGTTACAAATCAAGTACTTGGAACATGTACATTTGCATTATTATTGAATATGATGATTAACATGTAATTGAAGGTATTGCAAGTATAAAGTTTTGGACATTGACATCAATTTACTCTCTTGTACAATTAGTTCAAGGCATAATATTACACATGAGTTGTGCTTCAAAATATCAATCTATTGAGATCCAAAACCCAAGGAGGGCACCTTTTAAAACAATATGGATTTGGTGTGAGGAAGAATGTTCAACATGGAAGGGCGCATGGATCAAAACATGGTTGGGGGTACCAAAAATGATAATTTCTTTTTATATCTAGTGGATCCCCTCACTTAAACGTGTTGTAACTTAATGGCACATTCATATTGAAAGTTTGATTTTCTTCAAAGATATTAACGTACTATTTTATTCATAGCATGTCAAATTTGAACAAGTTTCAAAATTCCTACAAAAGCCTGGAAAAAAATTCAAGGTTTTTTCTCCTTAAAAAAAAAGTTCAAAGATTCATAAAAAATGTTTAGAACAAATATTTGACCTAAGATTCTTACCACAAATACCTTAGGTACTAATGTATAAAAATGTATGGATGTGACAAAAACCAAATGCCATATTACAATGTAAAATGGCTTCAAAAAGTGGGATTTTTGATCATTTTGGGCCATTTGATAGTTATGGTTCACATTGGATAAACTTTACTAATTTTACTTTGATAAGTGAAAACTAAATAAATTTTAAAGGTGTATATAAAATTTGGAACAAAATTATTTCATTTCACACGAAAAAAATGGGATATTTAAAACGAATCATAGGAAAAGTGAAAAAAAAAGTGAATTTGAAAGTCCATAAAATGAAACCTTATGTTTCAAAATGGGTACCCCAATCATGCTTGAACTCACATATAATCGAAGTTAAATGTGCATACATCCCACATGCACAACTTTCAAAAAATTTAAATGGTGAACAAAACCATCATTAGAAGGAAAAACATTTGTTTTCAATTAATTTCTATAACTAAATTTTAGTTGCAAGCGTCATTCGCAACTAAAATTCCCTTAGTCGCCTTAGATGAGTCGCATGTGATATTAATCGCAAACGACAAGGGTATTGGATGAACGAAACAATAAAAAAATACAAGTTCACGTTTTGACTCCATTATATAGGTATTATCACATGAAACTAAAATGCAACTATTTTGGTCACTATTGAAGGAAATGATGTGTTGCCACATGTCCCAATATTTAATTATTTAAAATTATTATTATTATTATTTTGAAATAATCTGGTACGTTCAATTCACATGTTTGGATGATTTATATTATGACACATGGCCTAATGTAAATATGCCATGTGAAATTTCTTTAAAAATAATAAATAATAATATTAAGTTGGTTGGTACCTAAATACCTACATAAATAGGTGCCTACAAACTTAGGTTAAATACCTACCTACCTATTTAAATAAAAAGGTAGGTAATAGGTATTACCTTTTTAACTTAAATACCTACTTATATAAGTAGGTATTTAAATAGGTAACTGCATACGTCAACCTAAGTAGGTAGGTCAATTAAGCACCTATTTAGGTAGGTAAATAATTAGGTTGGGAGTTAGGTAGTTTTAAATTGTGTGTAATGTTTCTTTTTGTTTTGGATTAAAACCTTTGAATGGCTCATCCCATGTGCACACATTTTTTAATGTGAAATTGGATGACCACATCCTTTGTTTATATAGTGTTCAAACTAGGAGTGAAAAAAAAAACAATACCGGATAAATTTTATAGTTGCAACTTCTTCACAAACTAAGTTGCAACTTTAAAACTTTCCTCATGCCTTTTTTTAATATTACTTTTTAGATTTATAAAAATTCAAATACATGGCTCAATAGATAATTACAAATCATTTAATTAATAATGATTAAATTTAACATATATTTAAAATAGAAACTACACACTAAAAATATTAAATATTCATTATCAACTATCTAAAAAATCATAACTTTGCAATACAAAACTCATAGATAAATAAATAAATTAAATATTTTAAAATATTTCCTTACTTTGAAAAATCTATTCAAGTTATAGATTATATAATTAATGTACAAATAATATAATTATTATACTTGAAGAAATTTGTTATGAATATTTATTTTCAAATTTAAAATAAGGCAATAATAATTTTTATTAGAAAATTTTTTTTACACAAATTATTTATTTAAAAAGTAAGATTAAATGAATTACTATAATTATTATATGATTAAATTTATTATTGTAAAAAAATTTATCATTCAAGTAAATGTTTTTTCCCATTGGTAAGTATTAACTATGAATATAATATTCTGCTGAAAAAATATTAATATTTTCTAATTACATGAATATTACGATAAAACAATTCCCATAGATAAGTAATTACAAAAAAATTTAACTAAAAAATTACTGTATAATAAGTACTGCAATTATAATAATTACAATAATTATTTTAACTACATTCTAATTTTTTCCAAAATTTTAATTCAGTTTTAAAATTATAAATTACAAATTGTGACTAATTATGTTCAATTAGAAAATAATTATGAAATTACTATAATTAATTCTTATATGAAATACTTAAAATGATTTTAAAGTAATGTAACAATAATTATATAGTGGAACTTTTAATTAATAAATATAATTATTTATAATGATTTATAAAAAATATAAAATATGAAAAAATAGGTACAATAAATAAATATTTTAGTTTATTATAATAGAATCCATGTTTTTTATGGTCATAACATCAATTAATTAAATTAAATTATGATTATTCTATAAACTTAAATAAAACTAAATTTATAAACTATAAATTATAATAATAAAGTTTAATTATAAATTAATTATTCAAGTACTTTAATTTTAACTTACATATAAATTAAGTAATTACAATGATTTTAAGTCAATGTTGAATAATTATTATGGAAATGAAAATTTATCTTTTTATATTAACATTTATTGTAAATAAGTAAAATAATGAATAATACATATAATTGTTTTTGTGTATCTTTTTTTTTAATTGCAGTAATTATATCAACTTTGTTCATTATTTTCAGATTATTATAAAATTCTGAAATAAATTTTCTAACTGTAGGACATAACTTCTCAAGTAGGATACAAATTATTATTATTATTATTATTATTAAAACATAAATTTTTTAAATACAATAGTTATTTTTTATCATTTGAAATTATAATTTTGGTTAATTCTTTAATTTAATTTGTAATATTATTTTAAACAATTTATATAAGCAGTAATCAGTAAATTTATTTTAAATTTTCGCTAAAATTATTCTAAAATTTTATGACTTAATAAAAATTATATATTGTAAGTACAAAATTTAATATTCTAGTATACCGGAATGTAATTGTTAGAATTATAAAAATTAAATTATGTCATTTCATTATAGTGGCAATATTTTAAATATTTTAAATATTAAAAATGAAAATTATGAATTATTAAACTGAATTACAATTAGTGTATAGATAAAGGAATGATTATGATTTTATAATAATTATATATTATTTACAGTAATTTTATTTTTATTAAAATATTTACTATGATTGTCTTCGTTGGAATATATTTAATTCATTTGAAATTATAAGTAGTTGAATGTAATGAAATTAGTAGAATTGAATAATCATATCAATGGCTTTAATTACAATAAAAAGACTATGAATATTAAATTTAATCATAAATCAAATTATGATTATACTTGATGTATATGAACATATGTTGATTACAACTAAGCACCACTTTGCTTACGATTAATGGGACTTTAAATGGTTACTCTTGGGTGATAAATCGAACCCATATAGAAATTTTAAATAATTTAGTCGCAAACTAATCACAAGATAGTCCTAGGTGACTCGGTTGATGATAGCATAATGTCACATTAGTCATAAAGGGCTAAAATTTAAGTGCAAAAACCAAATAGTAACAAGTAATTGTAAATGTGTTGGTCACATATTGGCCTTTTTCTTCTAGTGCATGAAGACTCATTTATGGAATGGAACATTTATAAGCACATACCTCCACCAAAAAATGTAAAAATGCCAACAATCCAAAACCACCTTGTGTGATAAATGTGAACATTAAACACCATCTTCTAATGGATGGAATTCATTCATAATATTCATCTATAATGTTCATCTATAACTTTTAATTAACTTTTAGTGTCTAATGGATGGAATTCATCCATAATGTTCATCCATAAATCTTAACTGATTTTTAATTAAGTTTGATTTAACTCCCAATTTAATCCAATTTAAATCCTAATGAAATTACAATTAATTCCCAACTAACTCTTAATCAATTCCTAGTTAAACCTTCAGTTAGGAAGGTTCTCAAAAAAAATTTACTTGATGCACACATAAAAGCCTCCTTGAAAGGTTCCTTGAGCTAGGCCCCCAAAGGGGTATAAATAGAAATAGGACCCTTCATTTCCTTTAATCAGTTCAACATAAATTTAGGCATAATCTTACACCACAACCTTGTCGTGTTCTTTTCATGTTCATGTTTACATCATAAAGATCCATTTCCATATTTGTTTTGCACATCTCATGTTTTTATTCTTTGTTTTTGTGTTCTTGTTTTTTAATCACATAAACTTGTTTTATTCCTTGTTTGAAAGTTAAACTTAGATCTTTCCTTTATCCTTTGTTATTGTGATTTTTTGTGTCCATCACACCTTGCATCCAAACATGATTGGACACTAGTACAAATTGGCCAAAATGTAACCACTTTATTTACAACTACATGCAACTATTAGTTATTTGCAACTACATCTAAACATTTTTGCAACTATTTCTTGTTTTGGTCATATTTGCGATTACATTACAATTAGTTTGCAACTATTTTGGTGTTCATCCTTCCATGTGAACAACATTTAGTTTGGTTTTCATCCAAGTAAAACACTTTATATCCCATTAGTTGCAAATGTCAGCAATTTAGTTGCAACACTATGAATATACAAAAGTGTATTTTGTGAATTTTAAGGAATATAATTGGGTGTACTAATATTTATAAATGTATATTTTGAATGTATATGAACAATCATATTCCATGTGTATTCAAGTAATATTATTCATAAAAATAGCCTCAATATAATGGTTACACTAATTAGTGTATATTTTGAGTATATTAGAATTGTATTTAAAATATTTACTAAATGTATTGTGCCCATATTACAAGTTTATCCAAACCATCTTATTATATTTCTTCAAATTATCACAAATGATATTTATTAATATTAATATTATATGTTTATATTAATTACATGTAATAAAAAACTAAATTTAAATATTATCTTTCATTAATTTTTAAAAATAATAATATTTTATTACATAATGATCATAATGATGATGATATTAGAATGATGGGAAAAATAATTATATAATTATTAAAATAATTACTAAAAATCTAATATACTATTATATTTTATTAAATTATTTTCAAATGACTAATGTATTTGTTAACATTTGATTTTTTATTCAATAAAAAATTAAATTAAATCATAATAGATTTAACAAATGACATAATATATATATTAAAAATAGCTAACCTAGGCTACCTACAAATTACATTATTATTATTATTATTATTATTATTATTATTATAAGTAATCAATTATGAAATATTACTATATTATAATAATTACCAAAAAAATTAATATATAGTTTTAGGTTTTTATATTTCAAATTTATAATTAATATTTATTAATTATTAAGTATTCAATTATTATAATCAATTACTGATGTATAATTTTTATTTTCAATTTTATTGTTTTATTATAATTATTGTAGTAGTTGGAATGGAAATCTAATAAAGTAATATACAAGTGCAGAAATTATTTTCGAAGGAAAAGTATTCTTGTTAGAAATATAAAATATTTATTGTAATAATTCATAAATAGCTATAATGAGTGAAGTAATAATATGAATAATAAAAATAAAATAATAAACATTGGTTACCAACTAGTTACAATATTAATTGAATTAATGTTATTGTTATTATTAAATATTTACATTTATATTTATTATGAATTGTAAAAATGAAAGTAATAATGGGAATAATTGTAATAAAATAATTAGCCTACATTAGGTTTGAATTATATTATTAAATTAAAAAACTACTACTCAATTTTTATAATCATTAATTATTAATTACTGAATATTTTTAGTTATTATATTAATTTATTTGGTTATGAAATAACAATTCATTAATTATGAATAAATAACTAATTATTTCAATATTAGCCAATTACTAGTTAATGAAATTGGTTGATAGATCATTATAGTTCATATAAAATTATATATTAATATTTTTTATCTAGCTAATTAATTGAGTATTATTTAATATAACTAATAATATAATTAATTCAATAGTCATAATATATTGATGATTATTACCATAAATAATTAGTTAGTTGGATAATATATAAAATGAATTAGTTAATTTCTAATTTAGTTGTTAAGTAATTAATTAACTTCTTAATTTATTTGTCTTTTATTTTATACATTAAATAATTACTAATGTTATTAGTTAATTAATTAGTTAATTAATTAACTAGTTAATTGCCACTTACCTATTTAATTATAGACTTTTCAAGATGAGAATGAAAGCCAAAACATATGGGATAAATTTTTTAGTTGCAAATGACTTGCAACTAAAAAGTTTATCCCATATGTTTTGGCTTTCATTCTCATCTTGAAAGTATATAAACAAGGTTTTTTTCTTTATATTTTCATATTTAAAAACATGAACATATGGGATGAGCCATTGAAAACAACTGAACCCAAAATAAAATAAAAATATTCATGTATTTACATCTAACTACATACTTCCCTAACTTACCTACCTACTTTCCTACCTACCTACCTACCTAAGTACATATTTGGCCTGGGTAGGTAAATAGGTTTTATCTAGATAGGTGTTTAGCCTAGAAGGGTGGGTAGGTATATAGGTAGGTAGATACCTAGTTCAACCTACATACCTAAATATTGATTTAAATTGAATTTGGACAAATTCAATTAATATGCCACATGGCAAATTTCTATTACACCACATGTCACAATCTAAACCATCCAAATATAAAAATTAAAGGTCTTGGATTATTTCAAAATAATAAAGATATATTTTTAATTATTGAGAATTGGGACACGTGGCAACACATAATTTGTTCCCTTGTTCATGAAAAAAGTCGCATCCTAGTTGGAAGCGACAATACGTATATGACAAGTCGAAGGATGAAGGCGTATTTCGTTGATTTTTTCTTTCATCCAAAATTTGTTGTCATTTGCGACTAGTGTCATTTGCGACTTGTCCAATGCGACTATTAAGATTTTAGTTGCAAATGTCGCTTGCCACTAAAAATTAGTCGCAAGTACCAATTGCAAAATGACCATTTTCTACTAGTGGGAGTAGCCCCCTTTGAACATTAAGGACTCACTTTTAAGACATTCAAATTCACCTTTTTCTTCATTTTTGCTATGGTGTATATTAGATTTCCCTTTTTTTTCTCATCTCAAATGAAATAATTTTGTTCCAAATTTTATATAAGCTTCTAGAATATCTATTATTTTCATTTATGAAAGTAAGAATAATAACATTTATCCAATGTGGACCATATTCTATTAATGGCTTAATTTGTTTGAAATGATCATTTAAAAAAAAAATTAACATTGTAATAAGGCACTTGGTTTTTGTCACGTTCATACATTTATGTACTTTAATACCTAAGGTGTTTGTGATAAGAATCTTGCACCAAATAAATTTGTGTAGACATTCCTTATGAATCCTTGAATTGTTTTCCAAGATTTGGTAGGAATTTTCAAACTTTTTCAAATTTAAGATGCTATGCACAAAATAATACTTTAGTAATGTATTTATCCATGAAAAGAATTAAACTTTCAATCTTAATGTGCCATTAAGTTACAACAATATGTTTTAAGTGAGAGAGTCCATTAGATATAAAAGGAGATGGTCCTTTTTAATACCCCAACCGTGCTTTGACCCCCTTTATCATATTTGATATGATGTTTTATTGTTCATTTTTTTATATGGTTGTTTTCTTTTAGCTCATATTGTACTGAATTTTAAGTCTTAAATTGATTGCACATTTTGTAGGTATGCATGTGGGTATGGATTAGAAGACAATAGTGGATATGTAAACCACCATCGATCCATTAAACAAGGTTGTTTAGTTCAATTTTCAATTAGGCGATTATACACGTGACCTAAGTTAATCTTTTACCATTACATACATAGGTTAATGATGAACATACACATGGCAAACATGACCTTGATTCCATTGCACGACCATTTTTTTTGCCCCATGAATAAGACCACATTTGAACTAAATTGGGTTTAAGGACATCATCAAACAAAGATATGACAAACATTAAACAATATGGTGGGGTACAATCAATGCAAGATAAATGATGACAAGGGATGATCTCATTATGCAATAAAACATTACCTACTTTGTCACGACCCTAACCTTAAGCTTATGACCAAAGCAAAAGC
>Ga0209208_10005177_pt1 | contig 18232 bp, 14 predicted proteins | sample S1TSphfallax_3_FD_187694 | JGI IMG/M metagenome (GOLD analysis project Ga0209208, IMG submission 187694) | Host-associated microbial communities from peat moss isolated from Minnesota, USA - S1T2_Fd - Sphagnum fallax MG (SPAdes) (version 2) | ecosystem: Host-associated > Plants > Peat moss >... | reverse complement strand
TTCTTGATGTTATGTTTTGTGTTGTGAGCATCGTGTTATAGTTTCCTTTCAATAAAGTTCTATGTTTGCACTTGAGTAGATCTCCTATTTGTTAACACAAAACATCATTCTTCATTATAAAGGGTTCAACCCTCTTGGTTAACTATTGTTTTTTACCATGTTGACAAAAACTTTTCCATTTGTCCTATTTATAAAAACATTTTAACATCATTCAACCATTCTCATTCGATGAAAAATAAAATAACATTTATGGTTTGTTTTGGGACTCATGAGCATTCTTGACATTAGGCAATCTACACGAACATTTACAACTACATGAATCATGTTTGGCTTATATACTACTATGAAATTATATTAAAAAAACAACAATAACCATTTAAATATTCTCCTAGGAACCTATGGTTTGTTTACCAAGTAAACTAAAGCCATATGATCAACTTAAAACAAAAACCTATTTCCCAACATATAATGTTTAAACTTATGCAATGCAAAGACCATAACTAAGATTCTCTTTCTGTGGTACTATAATTTAGTTTTGCATTATTTAGAAGTTTAAAAGCATACACTACTAGTTGATAATTCTTCCTTGTGATATTTTGTGCCAATAAAGCCCCCACAACCAATAATCATGCATTTTTCTGAGCCTAGAACTCCACATCCCATTTTAGTGGTATTAAAATCAATGGTTCAATATAATTCTAATTTATAAAATCCCAAGTTTAAGTTTTTTGACACTCATTTGTTTAATATAATTATTTTTTGTCTTCCTTGTGAGCTTCATAATTGGAGCCATGATCATTGCAAAATTATTAATAAAACATTTGTAAAATTGCACCATACCATTGAATATTTGGGTCTATTGTGAATTATGTGGTACATGCATGTTCATTATGGCATGAATTTTCTTTGGATCATGTAGCTTGCCTTCTTTTGAGACAATATATCCAAGAATTATTCCAAAGAATACCATAAAAGCACATTTTTTCGAATCTAAATTGTTGTTGTATTCGTTACACTTTTGAAAACATAGCCTAAACTTCCACAAATGAATTTCCATATCACTATAAACTATAAAATCATCTAGAAAAATCTTCATGAAAGTATCCAGATATTTTTTGAATGTTTTTGTCATTTTTCATTGAAACGTTGAAGGTCCATTCTTCACTCCAAGCGGCTTTATTCTCTAGATGAAGACTCCCTAATCTATTATGAAGCTCATTTTATATATGTCTTCCAATGCTATAGAGATCTAATGATATACAAAATATCCATTCCAAATGAATATGCCTCACACCTTGCCACTATGTTTAATACCTCATCTATAAATGGTAATGGGAAAAGGTCTCTTGTGGTTACAACATTAAACTTTATAACATCTATATAAATTCTGAACTTCCCATTCTTCTTTGGCACTGAAACAATCAATGACAACTAGGTAGCCTCCTCCCTAGGTTGTATGAAACTTGTTGCCAATAATAATAAACGTGGTTATGTATGGAATGCCATGAACATATATCTTCAATTTTCAATCAAACCCACTAGTTTTAAGGTTGTTTGATTTACCATCCGCATATTATATGGTGCAGGTTTAGGCTTTGGAAGCCCCAACCTCAATCTCAATTATTTTGTGATGATATTAATTCCATAACCTCCGTCCAACAACACATCCTTTATTGTATTCTTCCCAATATGTATTTGAATAATTACCATATGATCGTCTATTGCTGCAACAATTGTCCCTACCTATGATACTAAAAGAACTAACTTGTTCATATGTGGTTGTTTTGTTTAGATTTTGAATTTTATCTAGTTTTAGCTTCTACCAAAGATACCTTTTTAATTCATGAGCTATTTAAAGCAACTATCCCAAGTTTAAAATATAACTTGTTTATAACATTTTCTTATTAATTATATCCTGAAAAATCTTTTATATTATAATCAATTTTTCTTGTGAAATCATTACCTCTTAAAATTTCTATGCTTATACATGAGTAGCATCTGGCATATTCAACCAAGTTGTGTTCCATCCCTCCATGGATGCGGATGGCCCTTTTGTTTAGGTTTATGCTTTTTGAATCTATTGAATTGTCTCCACCATTGACTTTTTCAATTGTTCTTCTTTCTCCCAGTTAGCAACATTTTTTGCTTTCCTTGGCTTTTTATCCTTGAACACATGTTCCTCAATTGACTTACTTGTTGTAACATTAACATCCACCACATTCACATCTATAATGACTATTTTTATTTTAGCAATAGGTTGAACTTTTGCTACTATCACATATTTCCCATGAAATAGTTTTTACATTTCAACAAAGTTCAGACAAATTTTCATTTTATGTCCATTCAAACCACATATGTGGCATGCATATGAATATGTCTTATGTGGTTTTTGACTATGTGGTGCTACCTTTATGGCTACCACTATGGTCTCCTTCTTCTTTCTGCATGTCTCCACATTGTGATTATTCATTCATAATTTGTGCAATACTTGTTAGTTTTCCTTATAATATTATATGCTTTTGGTGGTGGTGCTTGTTTAGTACTCTATTGTATTGAAAGTGTGTTCTTCGTTTTTGTAGTAGTCATTATTTCTTCACACAACATTTTCGCACCCTTATGTTGTTGTAGTGTTGATTGTTTCATCCTTACAGTCACAATTGAAAGGTATGATTGCAAGCCCACCCAAAACACAATAGTCAATAAACTATTTGTGGTTAGTATTTGTAACCCATGAACTAACTTATAAATCCTATCATAGTAAACCTCCACCTTAGTCTCCTCATGCTTCATATTCTTTTGTTTTATGTATATTTGTTCGTCATTTTTAGTTTCTCAATGACGTTTGCAAAATGTTTGTGTGAACTTCGAAAAAGTACTATAGTCAATTTTTTTTGACATGTAATTGTGGCACCAATTTAATGTTGTATCTTTTAGCGTATAGCTAAATGCATTGACGATATATTGTTCATAATTTTTTTCATTTACCTTCATTGCAAAATTGAACATTTTGACATGAAACATCTTAATCAACAATTTTTTTACAGTCAAGGTATTTAAGAGCTACCTTATTTGGCTTCACAAAATGAACATTTATGTTATTGATGATTCTTGCAACTACAATAGATGGTTCTCAATATCCTCCTCCTAGATTTCCAACATTTGTATTTTTATACCTTCCAACAACAATTAAGTTCATCAATGGTTGATCTGTAATCCTCTTCACATGAATAGTCATTATTGGATTAGGAAACACCATTTGTGGTGTCCCAACAACTCCAATAGTTGCTATAGTATTCCTAAACTTTTATTCAAATTCCTTCATGTTGAAACCTTTCCCAATCCATGCCCCAAATTAGTTACAAATCTAATTGAATGTTCCACTTTTGATAAAAATTTGTGGTGGGTGCAACAACAATTTCCACTCTTGTGATTGGTAATATAGAACGAAGTGGTCGAATAACCTTTAATCCAACAGGTTGTCTCTGGATTTCAGTAGTTGCCACTTTTGACACTTTTGGTGAAGTTGAGGTGACTTGAGTTGGACAATTCCCCGTTCTTTGATTACCCATTGGTTTCTTCTATGGTGAAGAATAAAGATGTGAATACAACTATGGTAGTTTCCTTTTGAACTAAATGGATGGATTAATCTATACACTATGTGGTCCCAATTGACCTCCTAACTCCATGCCTCTCAATCTATTCTAGACTACATGAATTCTTGGTTCTTGCTCTTGTAGTTGATCCATTAATGTTGTTGTCACATTCTATAGCTCCACATGTTTAACAATGCATGCTTTGATGTGAAAAGGCACAAAAGGACAATCTATGATTGCATGTCCTTCTTCCTCACAAAATGCACAAACTTTTGAAAGTAATTTGGCCACCTTTGAATCCACATATTCATGATCCTTGGTTTTGATTGTGTACATTGTTTGATCCAACTCTGGATTTTTTTGATGTGAATATGATTATGGTACTTCATCAACACATTCACATATGCCTTTGCATACTTAGATGGTTTTAAGTAGTTTTCCTCAGTCTTTTCAAACACATTGATATTGGTTTTTTTTCCACCTCCCAATTTTCCATTGGTTCATAATAATTTGGAAATGCATGCTAGTACACAAACCTGGATTGTATACTTCTTGTAATATTCATTCTTTGGCTAGTCATTGATTTTAGACTTTAAATTTCTTGTGGTTGATCAAGTATTAAAGAAGTCCTTGCTTTGTCTTGATCTTTGTGACTTTGAACCACAAATTGCATATGGGAAATATATTGCACCCATTCATTTGGGTGAGTATTCAACTATATCTCTTTCCATGGAGAAGGTTGCATGTAATTATGTGTTTATCTAAAGACCATTAGTCCATACATCACGCCTTACCACTTCTTGTGGTAGAAATGACTTGTGTCTTGCATGTCTTTCTTTTTTTCTCATAACTTGCATGTCCAACATCAAATTCCAATATGGGGTTTTTGTAATCCTCACATACTCCCTTCCATTTTTGTGATTTTTTAAAATTTCTCTTTTAGGACCTTGATGATTTACCTCCAAATCCAATTATCGTTATAAACTTGAGTCACCATTTGATTCATTTTGTTTCATAATCCTTTCTTCTTTAGAGTTTGTAGATTGCTCTGTAGTCCTCACGACTTCAACCGCTTAAACTTCTAGTGATTTTTTAACATACCCCTTCCAAATCTAAATTGAAACTAAACCACTATTTTGAACACCCTCATCAATAGTGCAAACAATGGAAAATGCAGTTTAAACCCTCTTGTTCCTATCAAAGAAAGAAAAAATTCCCCAAAAGATGGTTGTCAAATGGTAGATGTGGATTTAATTCCTCCAAAACCATTCCACATTTACTATAACAATAGTTTTGCATTACAACATATACTCATTCACACTTTACATTGATTCTAAACACACATACGTTTGCAATCAACAATACACCAATTCATAATTATTTCTAATAACCAGAATTTGTAATCCATAACACAATGTCAAAAACTACAAACAAAATACAATTTATATTCATAAGATTAAAGACCATAGATGTTTCGCACAACAAATTGAAAATGGAAATCCATGGAGAAGTCTATACTCTCCTTATTTACAAAAAACTCAACAAAAAAAAAAAAAAAAAAAAAAAATAAAAAAAATCCATGTTCTATGGAAGTGTAATCAAAACAAATCCAATGTGTTATTCAACACTAGAATCTATAGTTCTTCTACAAAGTACTTACATTTTTACTTTCATTCCTGAAATGTGTTTCTACGAATATCTTCAAACTCCAAAAACTTTTGCCCTTGGGTAGTTCCAATGTCACCATCAATATGAACAAGAAAAAAAAACTCAACAAAAATTCAAAATTCAAACCCCTCAAGTTTCCAATGGCATATTCCTATTGGTAATGTCTTGTAAGCCCAAAAACCATGTAATTTGCCGATATATTCCCTTAACAAAGAACTACAATAGAAATTAACAAGTTGATGGTGCAACAATCCACCACTTGTAGGGTGTAAAAAAATATGACTCATAAGCACAATGCTAAATCACCAAATGTTTGGCACCAAAAAGTTGGCAATAACCACCTTATGCCCTAGAACAAGCCTTCAAAACTTTTCTTTCCAAATGATTGGAAAAGTCCAAACTATAAATTTTTTTCACCACGATTTCACTTATGCAAGAGCTTTAGATTTTGCCTTGATATGGGTGGGGTATGAATTCTTAAAGAATAAATGGAAAACAATTCCTTAAATGCCAAATCAACTTTTAGCATCTAAAATGTTTTTTTAAAAAAAAATTGCAACTTTCACACACATGCAATTCTCTTTTCTAGAAACCTAACGATGTAGACAACATGTCAATCTAACTCCATATGTGAAAGATATGAATTTTTGAAAAAAAATCAAAGTGAAAATTCAAAATGAAAATAAATTAAAATTTAATTTTCTATCCAATTTTAGGGGTGAAATTGTTTGATGTATGTTCATATGTAGGTTGTTTGTTAACTAACTTGCCCACATAATTACTACCCATGTTTACCCCATGGCTAGATGGATGAACTTTTGTTTTCATCCAAAATTTGGATGAAATCTTTCACATGGATGAAACAAATGAAAAATGAAAATGGCAATTTAAATGAAATGTTGGCAAGTTAGGATTGGTGCCAAACCTACACCCTAGGTTTGGAAAAATGAAAAATAATGAAAAATAAAAAAGGAGGCTCAGATTGGACCCCCGAAACCCCCTTATCTTAGGTTTTGCAAACCTCCCAACCTATTGAGTTGGGCAAGTCCAGGGGAGGTTCAAATGAGCTTGGAACTTAAGGCAATGGAACCATGGAGCTCCATGTTCCTACCATTGCCCCCCCCCCCTTCCCCCTTTTTTTTTCTTCCTTTCCTCCTTCTCCTTCCTTCTTCTTAATTGTAGGCACTATTGCCCACCCGCTAATGATGATGACAAAAAGAACACAAAGAGGGAGCTCCCCTCCCTCTTCTTTCTACCCTACGTTGCTACAACCCTTGATGTAATAGGTTGTATGACAACATAACCACCAAGAATGCAAGAAGGCCCTTCAAACTGTTGTGTCTTTTTTTGTTTTTTTTTCTCAATGACTAAAGACCAGCGATGCTAAGAACTCAAAGCTCTTGGCAAGAGCAAATTGATGGCGTTGTTGTTGTAGTTGTCACCTACACGTGTGCCAAGAAAGAGAAGGAGAAAGGGAGAGATAAATTTTATTAAAAAGAACAAGAGGGGCCTTCTTTGGAGTTTTTTTATTTCTCTTGACAACTTTGTGCAAACATCAAACTCTTGGGACTGGACCCTATTTGGGTTCAATTCCCATAGGAGTTTTTCACAAAAAACCTTCACAAAATCATCACTTTCATTTGTGGATTTTTTTAGCTTAAAAAGCATACCAATACACAAACAAATGGTATTTGCAACCCAAGCAAAACTCCTACAAAAACCAACTTGTAACACCAAAAAAACAAAACAAATTGTATAACATTTGTTGTTAACCCAAACTCCTATGCAAAACACAAAAACAAAAGAAAACCAAAGTTTAGTGTTAAACAAATTTAACCTAATCGTAGGAGAAAATAATTAGCTAAGATTTTTGGTGATTTAAAATATGATTCACCTCCAACAAGTATGAATCCAAGCCTAGAACATAAAATTAACAAAAACCATGAGTTAAATAAAATCGCATAACATAAGAAAAAATTGCAAACATGAAAACATTATGCCTTGGAAACTCAAGTCACCAAAAGTGATTTGAAAACACACAAGTTGGGATTATATCCCATGAAAAATATCTTGAACCTCGTTCACACATGAATTGGTTCAAGATTAACTAATTAACTTAATTAACCCAATTTATCTTTAACTAACTAGCACCTAACTAAATAGCTAAATCAACACTTGACAAAATGAGCTTTGGAGTGCATTCAATTGGTCAATGGATGAAGGTAGTTCTTTTAAACTATAACATCCTCTCAAATCAAGATTTTGGAGTGCATTCAATTGGCCAATGGATGGAGGTAGTTCTTTCAAATTATAACACCCTTTCAAATCAAGTTCTTGGAGTGCATTCAATTCACCAATAGATGGAGGTAGTTCTTCCAAGTTGGAACACCAAGACAAATCAAGTTTTTGGAGTGCACTCAATTGGCCAATAGATAAAAGTAATTTTTTCAAATTAGAACACCCTATCAAAGAAAGCCTTTGGAGTGCATTCAATTGGCTAATAAATGAAGGTAATTCTTTCAAGTTGGAACACCCTTTCAAATGAAGTTCTTGGAGTGCATTCAATTGGCCAATAAATGAAGGTAGTTCTTCCAAATTGGAACACCTTCTCAAATTAAGCTTTTGGAGCACATTCAATTGGCCAATAAATGTAGGTAGTTTTTTCAAGTTGGAACACCCTTCCAAATCAAAGTCTTGGAGTGCATTCAATTGGCCAATGCATGAAGGCAATTCTTTCAACTTGGAAGGCCAAGACAAAGTAAGCTTTTGGAGTGCATTCAATTGGCCAATAGAGGAAGGCAAATCTTCCAAATTGGAACATTTGTACAAATGAAGCTTTTGGAGTGCATTCAATTGACCAATAGATGAAGGTAGTTCTTTCAAGTTAGAACACCAAGACAAATCAAGCTCTTGGAGTGCATTTAAATGGCCAATAGATAAAGGTAGTTCTTTCAACTTGTCACATTCATAGAAATGAAGCTTTTGGAGTGTAGTCAATTGACCAATAGATGAAGGTAGTTCTTCCAAGTTCCAACATTCGTACAAATCAATCCTTAAAAGTGCATTCAATTGGCCAATAGATGAAGGTAGTTCTTTCAAATTCCAACACCCTGACAAATCAAGCTCTTGAAGTGCATATAACTTGCCAATAGATGTAGGCAATTTTTGCAAGTTATAACACCAAGATAAATTGAATTCTTGGAGTGCATTCAATTGGCCAATAGATGAAGGTATTTCTTCCAGATTATGGCATTCTGCCAAATCAAGTACTTGTAATTGTGAACAATGAAACAAATTACTTGGCAATTTTTGAATCATGCATTTTTTCAAGCACAACCATTTAACATTATTCAAATTTCGCCCTTGGATGAAAATTTCCACAATAGTTGGTGAAGCTTCTGTTAGGTCAACCAACCTAAGGTTGTGTAATCCCTTAAAATTAATTTGGGACAATATAGGCAAATCGATGCATTTTTTCAATGAAATGCCTTCTAAATTCTCCACCACCTATCACATGAATGAAACAAAAGGATTATCAATATAAAATAACATTTCATCCTAATGCAAATTTTTACTTTAAAAACATATATTTATAAAATCAATATTAAAAGTTAAAACATTTGGTTTTGGACATTTAAAAAAATCATAAGAAATCAAAATAAAGTTATAGGATTGAAGTTATATGGTGACAACCTCATCCTTTTGCAAAAATTTTTTTGACGTATTTGATTTCCACATAAATCGATTCCTAAGTTGTTTCATTGCAATATTTTGACCCATGTCTCGTAATTGTTCATGTATGTACAAGATTTCACCTTTTACCCATTGTATTAAAGACCTATCTTGTAAATTTTGTAATCCAAACTTTGGGTATAAATAATCTCCACTCCACACTTGGCAAATTGTACTTATTTTCAAACCACCCAAAAAACAAGCAATATCCAAAAACATGTTTTGATGGTCTTCATCCAAATTGTCATAAGAAATCCTCAATTTATGCCAAAGCACTTCATTGTCAATGCCCCCAGTGAAACTTTGCCCACTTTTCAATTTGTTTAATGCACCTTCCCACATTTCTAATTCTTTAGTATTGCACAAAAAAGAACCCAATATTTTAAGACTTAAAGGGAGCCCCCCACAAGCTTTTATAATTTTCATACATATATTTTCGAAATCCTTTGTTGTAACGTGATTTGCATTATTAAATGCATGGAACATAAAAAGTTCCTTTGCTTGTTTATCCTCCAAAGGTTTCATGACCACTTTTCCATCCACATTTACATGAGATTTCAGAGTTTGCCAATATTGACAATTCACAAGTATTCTACTTTGAGAAGTTGCAATCTTGGCATCCTTGTGTATGAGAAATTGCAAGGATGCAAGATCCTCCACATTAATATAAACATCATCCACCACCACTAACACTTTCTTCAATATCATACATTGCTTAATTTTGTCAAGGTCTTCTTTATTCACGTTTTCATCCTTGCGCAACCATTTGCCACACAAATCATATAGGAGTTGTTTTATGACATCATTGATATTGTTTGATTTCACGTCCTCCAAAAAACTAGATTTTTCATATTGGTTGTGGAATAAATGATAGAATTTTTTGCTCAAAGTGGTTTTCCCAATCCCACCCATTCCAACTAAACCAACAATAGGTTCCTTTTGTAACAAGATGTTTATGTGTTTTGCTTTGTCAATCAATGCCACTTCATGATGTGGCAAAGGTGGAAGCAATATATTTTTCTGTCAAAATTCACAAAATATAAATCATTTATATGTTATCTTTTTAATTTGATAACCAATATATATGACGTTGCATATGAAATACACATCAAGTGTGCTATGACCTAATGTGTATCAAATTACATGAATAAATATGAATTCAAGCTATTTAGATTTGATGTTTTTACCTGCATACATATTTTCAAACATTTTAATAATAAATAATAACTTGGATGATCTTTGTTTGGTGGCTTGCAAATTGTTAAGTGATTAGCATCCTCGATTTTGTAATTGTTGTTGTTTGACAATTGAATAGCCGAAGCATATGGCACTAAAATTCCCTGCATGTGCAAATGATTAAGTTAATGGAACTCATTGACTTGTTTGTTCACTTATGTTCTAATTTAGTTCCAAATGGTACTAGAAATTATAGCTTAGTAATTGTTGATATTTGAATAAAAATAAAATATTTTGTGTAAAAGTAATTTCATTCAACCCTTTGGCGAGCAAATTAAATAAATACATAAAAAAATTATTGGTTTTTATCTCATTAATCTTACATGTTTTAATTTGATGTTATGATTCATGTTACAAATATTTATATGGAATTGATTTGATGAAGGGAAAATCAGAAACCTATTTCATGATGTTTGAAATTAATCAAATTTCCTTTCCATCTATAGTAATTCATGAAACAAAGCTCACAAAAGACATATGACCCATTCACCACATTGGTATATTCAAAAGTATTGATTACAACCCACACAAGTTTTGACAATATAGAAAAAGTTCAACTAATGAACCTAGTTGGATAATTTTCTTACCCAATTTTTGTTGAGAGGTAATCCTTCACCAAATGCATAAATGTTGAGGTCTTCACGAATAGCATTTTTAAAATCCGTTGAAAGGTGTGCCATTTGTGAATTGAAAGATTCTAAATTTTTTAAAAAACCAGACTGGGTTGCATACTTGTTGAATGTGTTGATTTGTTGATGTTGCCAAACAAAATAATTTGATAAATCTTGGGTACCACCGGCATGTGGTACACCATAAAATACTATACCTTTAACATTGTTCAAAAATGTCTTACAACATTTGTGTGTCTCATCATCCAAACCATTTTTTAGCCTTTGATGTGCATACTTGTGAGCTTCAACCATCAAGCTTTTGAGCACAAGACCTCCAAAACTATAAGCAACTAATGCCACTGGTCCATCCCAAAAGGGTTGATAACTACAAAATGTCCAACAATGCACCAAAATTCCATTATCAACATTGTATTAACATATACAATTTATCTTATTATACTTGGGGTAGTAGGCAACTGACACATGACCTAAGCAATCAATTCATAATTGATTTGCTTATCATTTGTCATTTTTCATTTATTGACTCCATTAATCTACCTAAAAAATGTGACAACCATGTTTTGGTAAAACAATTATGATGTTCAAGTACATGCAAGTGTTTACATTCTTGTGTTAATATACAACTCATTTTCTATGTGTTGCCTTGGAAATACCATTGAAAATAATAATAATAATAATAAAAATATACTTGGTTTGAATTTTATTTTTGCAATCAAATGGATGAAAACTCTTTACACATGTATTAATATAATTAATTAAATTCAAGTGCATTACCAAATATAAAGCTTCAAAAAGTTCAAACTAAAAATTGCCATAAAAACCAAACTAGTTGTACCATAAACTTATAATGAACATAAACTTTGCTATTATCCTCAACCAAGAATATGTACATGTAAGCCCCATTTTATGTTCATCTACATGAATCTAATAATTCAAATAAATTGAAACTTGTTGGTGTGTAACATAATAATGTAAGCAATTAACCTTAATGTACACAAGGAGGAGTAATTAATGTGTCCCTAAATAGAAGAGATTGTCACACCTTGAATTTGTAACCAAACTTTGAATGAGGTTTGTGCCAATATCAATCACATCATTGTGAACACTTGTCACAATGTTAGAGTCATAAGACAATGACAAAATTCGAACATTGTCTTTCAAATCTTCGGGTAGCCATTTTTCTGGCCAACATATACACTCTTCTTTATTTTTGGTGGGGCATGTTGTCCATGTTTCCTTCCATTCATCGTTGGTGCCAAAAGCAATCCCATGAAAAAAATGATGGTCAAGTTTGGATCTTTGGAATTGCAAGTGGGATTTAAATCATGCACTGGATATTTCTGCAAAGAAAATGGAAACAAGTGAACACAATTCCTCAAACATCTCTTGAAAATGATTTGACTATACATTGATTAGAGAAATGCAATATACAAATTATAGTAGTTAGATAAAAGCAATAATTAATTGAAGAGATTAAGTTTAACAAGCCGTGAATAATAGGTGGATTGGAAAATACCAAATCTATCTTGCATGACTAGCAAATGAAGATTATTCACATGTGTGATAGACTTCAAAGTTTCCTAGTTCAATAAGTAAATATTGTTACATAGTAGGTGGAACATATGCCAATCAATAAAGGCTATTGCTAAGAATTGGATTCTTGAGAACTTGGGTCGATCAGCTAAGCCATCTAGTTTGGTTCATTTTTATTTCATGACATTTTCCCCAACATTTGGGCCACTAAGGCCTCCAACTCCTAAGGAATTGGGACACAAACCCAATGAGAAGGCCCAAGAGCATTTTAATAATTTGCTTTAGGTTGTTGGATTAAGACTACACATTGAACTTAACTCATAATCTATAATGAAAGTTCCCAATCCTTCCAAGTCCAATATATTCTTAGTCAATGTCAATTGACAAATTTCCCTTTTACGAATTCTACTTGTTATAACAAGTGAGTCACTGGCCTAATGTAAGAGGCTACAGTGGTGACATCATTTCATATTGTTTTATTTAAACAACCAAACTGGAAAGTAGGCAAAGTGAAATGTATGACAAGGAAGCTTGTAAATGATTGGGGATATTCAGCTACCCTAGTGGTTAAAGGGTATGGTTGTAAAGCTGTTGGTTGGGAGTTCAAATCTGAACTAGACCTCCTTCTCCTGACGCTTTGCGAGGACAATAAGATATTGTGGCTGTAAGGGTCAAGGAGAATTGTGAACACCTAAACAAAAGAAAAAAAAGAAAAGAAAAAACAAGCTTCAAAATGTAACTTGTGAAAGCCCAAGAAAAAACTATGCAAAGAAAGCTCATCATAAAATTAAGAACACGCACCACATTGTTGTGCCATCCAGAGCTTGAAGGAGCATTTTCAGGGGGGACCGAAGTTGTCTCAATCACAGCAGGGATTGGCACAACATTTTTACATGGGAAAGCCCAAGAAAAAACTGTGCAAAGAAAGCTCATCATAAAATTAAGAAGAAATACCACATTGCTGTGGCATCCAGAGCTTGAAGGAGCATTTTCAGCAGGGACCATAGGTGTCTCAATCACAGCATGGATCTCCACAACATCTCTCTTTCTTTTCAGTGGCCCTTGTGAAAGATCAACTCCTTTTCCCTTGAGGCCATATGAATTTTCCATGTTTATTTTTAAAAAACCGGAAACAAAAATTCAATAAAATAATGACGGCCGGAACCATCACAGGGGAGACAAAAAGGGAAGGCCAAAGAAAGGCCAAAAGACACACAGCCCCCAAGAACCCCAAAAAAGGGAGAGAGCTAGTCCCTCTCGAGAGCTAGTTCCATATTTCCCACTATTGAAAATCCTTCTTCTCACTCTCTCATAAATATTTTCTCTTAGCCTTTTGCTCTCATAAAACCTGCTACAAATCCTTTGCCATCCCAATAGCATGCACACGGTATGATGGGTGTTGGTCACATCACAGATATTCCAGCAAGCTGATCTTTCCATTACTTCTCCCCAAAAAAACACCAACCCTTCCTCCTCCTGATCTCCCTGGAATTCTCACACTCTTTTCTACTCGTTTTCAACTTTTCTAACGGATGTTTCTTCTTCATTTTCTCCTCCCCCAGAATCTTCTAGAAGGGTTCTGCCTTGACTGTAGCATACGCGCTTTACCGATTTTGTGGCCACTGAACATTACTTTATTTCTTGAACACACGTCTATTTTTAACTCGTAATTGAGGATAGAATACGCAATGTCACCTTGAGAGACTTTTCAAACACGCTTTGCCTTTCTCCCTCTGGCCTGCCCGATTAGTTTCATCATGACTTTTGTTCACATCCACACCCACCTTTCTATTACCGAAAAGCTAAGTCATAAATTTAAAAGTGGTAAAATCAAATGCTTTTTGAGATTCTCAATAGCCAAAATTCAACCAAATTCCAAGAAAAATTGTCAGATTTCCATACATGGTTCAAGTAGGTAGCCAAAAAATAGATGTTGTTAATTTATTTTCTAATTCCATATTTAGCCCATAGCCTAATCTGTCTGAATCTTCCTATGGGTGATAGCCACTTGGTCTACATCTCAAAACTGACCCAAAAAATATTGACCCAAACATTTCCTGTTTGTTGATTTCACCCAGTGCCTTATTGAGGAGCTCTGCCAGAGCTCATGTTGCAGGCAATGCATGATTAACTGGGCCTTGGGCAAACTGGCTAAATCAGGGTCCTTAAGTCCAAATCTATAATTTATGGGGGGTAAATTGGCCATTTAAATGGGCTTTCGGGTTTTTACCATGATCCTGATGTGGGGGTCAATTTTCCTTGGCCAGGTGAACCTGGCCTACACTAGAACCATAGTAAAAATCCCAAATTTTCTTGGGGGCAGATTCAAAACATTATAGATACATGTAGTGCCCTAAAAAAAATCAGGGTCTCTGAATCCAAATTTAAGCTTTCCTAGGACATAGATAGCCTCTTAGAGGCCTCACTCAAGAAGGTGAATGTACCAGTGTAGGTGCTGGTTCGCCCTGGCCAGTGGCTATGATTGGAGCAGCCTGGGGAGAGAATAAGAAGTTACTTGGAGGGTCATCGCAAATAAATCCAGAGACATAAAACAAAAGAAATTCTGTACAGAGAAGCGATTTTTCTTGGTGAATTCTCGCCCTGTAGCTACAAAGAAAATTGAAGAAATTGGGAAACTTTGTTTTAATAGTGTAAATTTGGGAAAAGAATGCTCAAAAAATGGAAAAAAGTCAAAAAATCTTACAAACCAAAAAAATTGAAAAAAAATAAAATAAAATGGTATATACCCTTTTTGAGTCGTCATTTGGAAAGCCACAATCATCACTATTAACATCTGGTGCAAACATATATGTTGGATCCGAGATCTGAGGCCTTAGTCACCAAGCATCTGTGGAGTTGAAAGTTGTGAGTTGCGACCCAGTCATAATATCATAAGTTAGATTGGGGTAATGCCCATCCTTTTTTTTTGTATTTGCATGTTTTGCTGGGCATAATTTTCCATGCACAATGGGAGGCATGTTACAAATTTGTAGGATTCCGTCAGCGTTTTATGTCTTACTTATTTTACTTATATAAAATAATGGGTGTCCACAAGGGTTTGATTCGATAATTCGTGATTGGCTGGAGCCTCACCCCCTCCCTTGAGGGCCCCCAACCAAAGTGAGTGGAAAATATTGTAAGGGTTCCTATTTGTCCAACTTGCCCCCCCCCCCCCAATAGAAGATTCTATGGAAAGATGGAGGGCCTCCACCTTTGGCCCACCTATATAGCTGAAAAGGGGAGGACTTTGGGCAAAACATATCGGATTAAAAGGAGGTGCTATCAGGAACACCCTCGGGGAAGACATTGGGAACGTAGGTAACATATTGAGAACTTGATGGGGACACATTGGGAACTTGAAGGGAACATGTTGGGAACAAAAGAAAAATGAGATAAATCCTCCCCTTATTTGGAGAGTACCTACTTTATATACTTTTGGGTTAGCTCAGGTTAGGTTTAGGGTTTAGGGTTTCAAAAAGATTGAAAACTTTAAGGTGAAGTTTAGGATTTGGAACTCTTGATGGGCACTGCCATGGAGGACCTCCCCCATGAGAGCCCCAGCCAAAGCAAGTGGAAATGTAAGCTTTGCTACTAATAGCAACGTCAAACCATTAATAGTTAAAATAGGAAATGTCCCGTGAAGTTCCCAAACACCTACTCACGTACACATTTCGCACAGTCACACCTAGTGAACATTCCTCAAACTGTGTAAACAAATGAAAACAACTTCAAGTTGCACTGAATGACACCCCCAAACTTCATGGGAGGTGTTTATAAGTCCATCCTCAAACCTCATTATGCTCTTTTTATGATGAAATCTTGCCAATCATAAATAAATCAAAGCACCCCCCTCCCCCCAAAAGGGAGGAAAACAAGGAACAAAATGAAAGAGTTTAGGGTTTGGTGTCTCTTCCTTACAAGGAGAGCCAACAAAATATTATTAGCAACCAAAGCAATAGTCTTATATTGGCCATTGGCTGCTCGATTAAAATAAGAAGCAAAAGAATCAAGTTTTGAACTTAAATATAGTCAGTCATAATAATATTTGTTTTTTGTATGTATAAATATTTGTCAATCTTTTCTCCTGATCATTTTGCTTGCAAAATGGATTTATAGATTAATATAAAATAATGGGGGTTCACCCATGCTTGATTCGATAATTTGTGATTGGTTGGTGGCCTCCCTTGTCCCTTTAGAGCCCCCAATCAAAGCAAGTTGATATCTCTATGAAAGATTGCTATTTTTAATCTGCATTGAGCTCAAATGGAAAGTTCTTATGAATCATTATTTATAATTTTTTTAACTGTAAGGGTGGGAGGATGCCTTTTTTGGGTCAACTATGCTTTTTATTAAGCAAGACTACAAGTTGCATTCACTTATTAACCCCAAAAAAAGAACTTTGAATAGGTAGATTTTTTCTAAGGCACCCCCCAAATTGTTTTGGGGGGGGGCGGGGGGGAGTTTATTCTTGCATCTAATAATAATATCATATATTATAATAATTGGCAAGTTGAACCAATGTTTGTCAAATAATTAATTAGTTAAAAATAAAAGAACATACCTTGGTAACAAGCTTCAAAAAATGTTTGTCAAATAAATAAATAAATAATTAAAAAAATCATTTCAATCAAATAAAATTTCTTGAATGTTCAATATTTTCTTTCAAATCTTTTTTGTTACTTGGGGAAACAAAAATAAAAAATTGAAAATTTCAACATTTCTGTAAAATATGTCAATTAGTGTGGAAAACTGTCAAGGTAGTAGTAAGGTATATACTATTAAAGGCCAATATACCCATCATCTATCTCTCTTGCAAATGATGTCCCCACCCACCCCCAAAAGAAAAAAAAGGTTTTGGGTTTTGGCCTCTGGTGTGTGTGAAAAAAATTAAAAAAACACACACACACACACACAATATACACAGACAAGTTGTGAAAAAAAAAAGTGCCCTTTTACACAGCATTCATTTGATGGGTAGAAGTGGACGAAATGGACTTTGATACATAACACTTTAGTCTTTTGCTTATTTGATCATTTTGCATGCAAAATGAGTTTAGAGACTAGTCTGTTTTATAAAGTCATAATAAGTTCATGCACTTGTTAACATTTTAAAATGTTACAAAAAAAATTAGGTTAAGTTTTCTGCTGTTTTCAGGCCCAGTACAGTTGGGCTACCACCCTCGTTCCATGTGCCTTCAAATAGCAGAAGGACCTCTACCCCATTTTCTATAGCTGGTTTTCAGTGTGTGGGCATGAATATATACAAGGTTGATTGAAAAATTTGTACTTTCATATCTGGTCTATAGCCAGATTTGGCTAAATCTTCCCTAAGGATGTTTGCCATTTAACATCTTCCTATGGATGATCGCCACGTAGACTACATTAAATAATCCCTACCAAAAAAAAAACACAGCCCCAGGGCCTCTGCACTGCCCAGAGGGTGAACTCATAAGTTACACTGGGGGTTCAAACTTCAGTCAGTGACAGGGGCACCTGACAGAATCATTGGCCTGGTTAGTTGTGGAATGGATAGATTCTTGATTTGAACATTGCTCATGTATTCAGCTGTAAAGCTTATGCACATGTACCCAAGACCTTGCAACATAAATTTGATTCCAAAAGTGTCAAATGTGTTTTCATCAGATATTGTACCGCAGCAAAGGCATACAAATTATGGAATGGCCATTCCAAAAAGGTCATGATCAATTGCGATGTTTTATTTGATGAGGAAGATACACGTATCTCCTCAGTTGTTCCAATTCATCAAAACACATATGTAATGTTTTCTGTTCCACATATGAGTAGTGAACATCATAAGATTATAAATGATACTTTGCA
>Ga0209208_10005175_pt1 | contig 18233 bp, 11 predicted proteins | sample S1TSphfallax_3_FD_187694 | JGI IMG/M metagenome (GOLD analysis project Ga0209208, IMG submission 187694) | Host-associated microbial communities from peat moss isolated from Minnesota, USA - S1T2_Fd - Sphagnum fallax MG (SPAdes) (version 2) | ecosystem: Host-associated > Plants > Peat moss >... | reverse complement strand
ATGAACGATAGTGTTATGTTGAAGCTGCCCATACTACGGAGAACCTGCCAACCTGTGCCCATTCATGGAGAACAATGTGCATGTCATGCATGATATAAAAAAACATGAAGATGGAAATTATGATTCTTAAGTCAAATCTGGCAAATTGCTGAGCCACAACAGTAGAGAAATGCATGGTCACTTTGAAGGCTTCAGGAACAGGAACATGAAGTGATTACATTACACTAGCACCTTCAAGGATGTGAACCAGATGGTGAATTCAGCACCACATGCAACAAATGTAGGATTGATCACCAGACTCCCACACTGGTAACTTTTCATTCTCTGTTCAGCCCCCAAACAATAGTCAGACAATCATAGCAGACCACTGAAAAATATAGAAAGCCTAGCAATCTTCATAGGTACCAAGAACTCTAAATATAGCCTACCTCTCACAGAAAGCCAAACCGTAAGCGCCATCAGTATTTGTTTGTAGTGTTCCTAAGATTGCAGAGAAAGCTCCACAATTAAACTCTGAAGGTAACCATTGTGTTGGTTCACACAGAACCAAAACAAGCATGACAAGGATGGTTGCAAAAACATCAGACATTTCTCTTGTGAAATTGAAGAACTGATGGAGCTTTTTTGTGTCATAATTAAAACTGCAGGGTGCCAATCCAAGTGTTGATTTTTCTGCCATTTGTTCTCCTGTACTACATCCTTCTTGGTGTGTAAAATGACAAATACATTGAAGATGCTACTGCTTTCATCTACAAAGGATTCAAATCACAATATCTACGCAACAAAGACAAAAAGTTTGTGAGTTCTCTTTTATGTCCCCTCTAATCAGTTCAAAATTTTTGAGGCTACAGAGAAGCCTTTTCTAATGTGTTCCAACATGGTTAACCTTGGAAGAAAAGTTTCAGATGTGCCTAATTGCCCACATTGGGCACATCTGAAACTTCAAATAAGCTAACTTGCTGTGGGTCTAATGAGGAGACATACTTCTGAAAATAGAAAAACCGAAGTTGCATGCTTTCTTGAGAGCAGAAGAAAGAAAGAAAATGCAGTTACCATCCTTCCTCTTGTTTACCTTAACAGAGGAGCTTCACAAGTGGCCTAAAACATCATGATTATTTTTTTGATGGTCCATCAGTTCAATAGAGAGTGAATGCCCTAGTGTGGGTATACTCTGAATTGCAGCAGTTCTCTCAATTTGAATCGATGATATATTTTTTAGGGCTTCATGTGTTGCAGGTGAACACAGAGGTGGTGGTTTCATTGCTTTGTGCTGGAAAATGTACAGCTGATACCCTCAAGTGTACCTTCAAGTGTGGCCATATCTAGGAAAGGTACATGTGAGTCAGTTCTTGTGCCAACATTCTGGTGAAACTTTCTTGTATACAATCTTTTGGCAGTAGGAGTGATTTGCATTCTCACTAGTCAAGACTCATATATTGTATACCATCATTGCCTGCAATCCATAGTAGCAGAGATGATTTTTAGAGACTAAAGAATCTAAATCACCTGCAAATGGATTAAATCCATCAGGCCCATACATGTTGGAAACAGTCTATGCCATGTGGAATAGAAAGGTCCCAGAAAATTTAGAACTAATTTGTAAGAAAATGGACTTGCTTAAATAAACAATGGCAAAGGTCCATCAATTCTTTGCAATCTAGTCTGTTTGTACAACTGGTTGACCCTTTTCCTGTAACTTTCTTGGCATGGAGATTCTGAGTCATCATGTTCATCCTCTACCTCCAATTCCTCCTCGAGTCATCCTCAGCAGTCTGCCTTCCCTTTTCACCGTCAGGTCAACAGTCCTTTGATGAGGTGTTTGTGGTCCAACAATTTTTGTTTCACTAAAGACTCAGGGTCTATCACCACTCAGGTCTTGAAGTCAACAATACATTACTGAACTGAGGCAGTTTTCTGGGTTCAAAAAGACTGGTCTCGTATAGGTACAGGGCCTTGATTTCTGCTATCACACCTACTGCATATCTATGGGATTGCAAAGAAAACTCAACAATAACACTTTGAAGGTGACTTTAAAGTCAGTTCCAGCAAGACCAAAACCAAACATGAGAAGAATGCGTGTGGTCATAACATTTTGTCACTCGCAAAGTATCATATGATCACCTTCATCATTAATGGGACTGAGTAGCTGCCATTCACTCAATCAACATTTTTGAGCAGATTACTGCATAGTCAACATCACATTTCCACAAGCAACAGAAAGATTCAGGCATGATGTTGGGTAGCAGTCAAGAGACATAGTTAATAAAAAAATTTATAGTGTCTTTATCAAGTTGCAGCAAGCTTGTGAGGATAAGCTTCATTTCATTTTAGCTCGCCCATGTAGAATCAAACATTGAAGCCTAAAGCTTAGATTATCACACCTAGTACAGATCATAATCACCCTTTTCAAAAAACTATCAAATGTCCAGCAAAAAGCCTGGTGGATGTTTGTATTCTGACCATGAATTACATTTTATCATGAGGTGATCTCCTTGAATCACATTCTGGTGACCATGCTCGAGTAATCCTCACCCCAGCGGTTCTTCTTTCCAAGGTTGAAGCCAGCCTGTAACAGGAGTTTGACCAGTTCTCTGGAACCCTTGGTTTGCAACCCACTAGCAATGTCCATTGATGTGTAGCCACCATTGCTTGTATAATTTGGATCTGCACTTTTTTTCAGCAGGAAAGAAACCATTTCCTTCTTTTTTCTTGGGTCCATGTGAGGTGATTGGCATACCCGCTGCAGAGGTGACCAACCAGCAGAGCTGCCATCAGATGAATTTACTGAAAACCCTCTTTGAAGAAGAAAGTCTGCAACATTTATATGGCCATACTGAACAGCAGTAATGGGTAGATCCCATAGAACCTGTGGGTTGGGACTCAAGTTCAATCCACAATCTTCAAGAAACTGTAGAATCCCTAAGTAACCCCTTTTGCAACATTCAACTGAAAGTTCATGAGGAAAATCAATGTTATAGTGAATGCTTATCACTTCCTCAGGAGCTGATCCTGTTTCAAAGTCGGACAGGATTCTCTGTGCATATGCTTCTCCTTCACTTGCAGACTTTTCCTGATACAGGTGCTTTGACTGGGATCATAACCCAGTGGCTTGGGATTCATTGCCACGGCTAACAACTTCTTGCTTCAGCTGCAGGTCAATGAAGTAGTCCAAAAGCTCCTTGTTATCACTCCACTGTGCAACATTTTCTAATGTCATGTAGTGACCATCAGATGCAATCAGGATATTCTTTAGCAGAGTGTCTCCATTGAACAATGTTTTTTCTAGTGCATTCTCATGAGAATCCTCATCAAGCAAGAGCTGCTGAACTTCATCCACTTTGAGTTTCATGGCAGCCTCTATGTTTAAGCCATGTCCAATAACTAGGTCTAGCATTTCTTTACTACCACTCCTAGCAATATAGAATAGAAGCTTAGTAAAGGTATGTTTTCAAACTCTGAACCCCACGGACAGGCAGGTTAACATGAGTGACTTTCACCAGCAGATAGAGGATAGCTTCTAGAACATCTTCATTCCCTCTCTGACATGCTGCTTGCAAAGGACTAATAGTTGGAGTCAAATCTGTCACATTTTTTATGTGCTCTTTGAGACACCTTGTGTGCACAAAACCTGGATTTCCAGAATGGAAGACAGGATTGACCAATCTCCATCTTCTCTCATATAGTGCAACAGCAGCTTTTAGGTTTCCTCCTATGATTGCAAAAGCAAACAAAGTCCCCAACAATCTACCACGTCCATAGCCATAAATTGAAGAATGATACAACTTCACACTTTCCATCACAAGACCACCTCCTCTGTCTAGAAGAAAGTTCATGGTCCCTACATGGTCCCCTTGAACAGCATAGTATAGTGGAGTCTCATCAAATACTTCTGGCACAACTGTGTTGACATAATCAGGATCTGTATGACAGTTATCGAGTATCAGTTTCACCATCTCAGTCTTGCCCCGGGCAGCCAGCTTATGAATTGGCTTCTGTTTGGTGCCTTCTGGTTCTGAATCAACCCCTCCCACAAGGGTGAACTCCTCCCAAGTATCAAAGTCCATCCCTACATCCAAGAGCAGAAGTCGAAAAACTTCTTCGTTGTTACACATACAAGCCTTGTGAAGGAGGAGGAGCTGCTTTTTCATCGTCTGTGGCCAAGATGCAGCAAAATACTGTAGGGTCTTGAGACTCTCGTGTGTCACACAAAGAAGGGACAGGTATGGAAGGTCCCTCTCGGGTTCAAAGCCCCATGCACTCTTCTCTAAAATGTACTTAACTCCCTCAGCATAATCCAATTTACAAAAATAGTGCACCAACAGATTCTCCTCCTTATCCATGACCATGTTCTTTGATGGATTGAACACCATGTAATCAGCCACGTGAGGGAAGGTCTCCTTGAATCTACAAACCATGTCCCCATATGCTGTGGTTTTTGAAAAGGCATGGTCAGTCTCCTCATACTGAGTGGAAGCATGAGTGGGGCGGAAGAAGGATTCTGAGAGATTTGAATACATCTCATCCAGCTCGGAGAGGCATTCTCCAAGAGGAATTCTGTTCTCTCTTTCAGCCTCACAACATTTATCTATCAAGACTTTGAGCCTATCGACAACTTTCTCGTTGAAGAAAGGATCAGCAGTCTTCACTTCATCCAAAGGGACAGGGCACCCTCCTAAACACTTATCTGCTATGAAGTTCACGACTGTGAAACTTTCTGGAATCTCACCATCAAGCAAAATCTCAGCTAGAACCATCCCCAAGGAGTATATATCGGATGGGTAGGGGTTAGTCACTACTTCATGGGGGACAATCATCCTGTCTTCAAGTTCGTCAATGACCTCGGGTGCTGCCCAGAACAGGGACCCACCCAAGTTTTGCAGGTATGAAATGTCTGTGCGACGGAAGCTCATCCCAAAGTCTACCATCTTAGGAACAAGGGACTTGTCAAGCAGAATGTTGGTGCCTTTCAAGTCCCCATGGTAAACTTGCTCTCTATGACACACGATCAAACCGATTACAATCTCTCTGAATAGCCTCAGCTTCTCCATCCACCATGACACATCGTTCGACCTCCAAAGCCTACACAGGCTTTCACTTTCTTCGTCCAAGTGCTCGAAGGCAGTTGTTCCGCGTGAGCGCAGAAATTGGTTGAGATTGCAACCACGAACCAAGTCCATTACAAGACAAAGACAACCCAGGTCATGACTTTGAGTTAGTCCATAAATCGTGACAAAGTTTCTGTGTCCCCACAATACTTTGAGGTTATTCGCTTCTCTCATGAGACCATCCAGCTGCTTAGGGTCGACGATCCCGTCTATTCTCTTCACTGCCACCGTAATAGGCGTGACCGTCTCTTTCTCCAGAGCAGCAACTGAGACATTCTGCTTATTGCTTCGTGGGGCTGCCAGTAGCACACCATGGTAGAGCCTAAGTGTCGAAAGCTAGGTTCCCCGTCGAACAGAGGCTCTGTACGTTTGCATATGGTCCCAACGAAGATGGAACCAAAACCCCCTTTTCCCAGCACCTTGAAACTCGCAATGCCTGGTGACTTCGTGATGCAGCTGCCACGGTCCTCCGTAACTTCAAGGTCAAGCTTCAGACTATCCAGATCGTATGTGTCTCGATCATAATCAAACACCCGGCTCGACTTCATCTGTGCTTACTACCGCTTGGAGGAACTGGTCGGGAATGGAAAGATCCGGGATCTCTATCAAATCGTTCTCTTTCTCAAGACTAGAACATGCATGCTTGCGATGGAAAAGGAGCTGTGTGATTGTGAGCGAGAAACGAGAGTGCGGAAACAAGTAGGGAAGAGGGAAGGATTTTTGTAACTGAAATGTGAACTCTAGAGAAAACCAAAGGGCCTCGGGACAGACACTCTAGAGTCGTAACGAAGATGTCTAGTGTATGGCCTCCACCGCACTCAATAAAATCCTGAGCCAAACCCTGCAACAGTGATGAAACCACTATTGCGTGATTACAGGAAAATTACAAAGTTGGTAGAGTGTGTGAATACCGATAACTTTCCGAGTTTGAAAGTGGCATGGAGGTCATCCCAATTCAATGTCCCAGATCAATTATGATCTGCTTTCTCGTCTGGGAATGAAAGCGGAGACCAGTATTGTTCCATCACTGTTGGAGTAGGTTTGGAATAAGCGGATAGAAAAGAGAAAACAAGCAACAGGGAGATAGAAAGGTTCGCTTTGTGGGTCCAATTGCTCCTTCCCTTCCCTGTCATGCTCTACAGCCAATCCCCTGCAATAATTAGGCCTCGAGAGCAGGGTATCTGGTATCGAGCCCAAGGCCGATTTTTGCCTGGTACTAAGACCTCTCGTAGGCTGGTATTATCTCCAGTCTCACAACGGTATGTTCATCCATACCAATATACATACCAGTACTATATACCTAGGTTTCTCCCTATATACCAATACAACACTGGTATATATCATGTACATACCAGTGTTGTCCGGATATGAAGATTTGAGGTTCTGCCCAGTTTATCAATATGGCATATTCTTTAAAAAATTATAGCATAAGAATAATATGCATAAAAAATAATTAACAAATGCATTTGTTACAACAAGATATATATATATATATATATATTTGTTTTTTTGTCATTTGGTGGATATTGATTTGTTGGTTTTCAAACTTAGACTAACTATAGGATATGTACAATGATCAGGGATAAAATTTAAGGGTTAAAATATTTTTTTGCAGTGACATATTTGCCCTACAAGAGCAAAAACAATTTATACAAAACTAAGAACTTGTGGGGGGAGTTGAACCCTAATATTTTAAAGAACTCTAGCCAATGCAACACAAGTTTCTTGCCCCAGCCACATCCCACATACATCCCACCTATTACCTAGTAATATCCAACTTCCCACAACACAACCAGAAGCTCCATGATCATCTCTGTTGTTGATGAGCTTTAGAACTGCACCCTGCAAGCTCAACACAAAGAACAAGTTCTTTCAGATGCAAGGCATTATTCATGTTTTTGAAATTCCAACAATCTAGAATAAATTCATACAATTTAAGAATGACCCATTATTCTATGAATCAAGTTCACATAATATTTCAACAACCTTTGAACCTCATCTAGCCGTCCTATTTCCTTTTTCTTTGCAACCACATTAGACAGGGTTTGTAAAACATTAAATTCTTACAACTACCATTCCTTCAATTACCGCTCAACTTTGTGTTGGTTCCTATAGCAACGTAGACCAACCACCATGTTGAAAGGAAATGTCTAACAATTAATTGTGCCCATATTTGTGTAAAGAAATAATATAACCCTAATAACCCTTGGGAAATTTTTTTATAATAGAAATGTTACACTACATTGGAAGGTTTGTAACTTTTAGTACATGACTTTGTGCTTATTGTAATGAATTCACAAGTTGACAACAAATTTAAGGTTTGACACCCACTATGGAACTTTGTACCTTTGTAGTGAATTTAGATGTTCACAACACAAAATTTAAGGTTTGAGACCCATGTCATTATGATTACATGGCTCTAGGCTGCCTAATGGTGCTACAGTAACAATTTTCAAATTATAGGTCACCCCATGTTACAAGGTTGAATGTGCATTAGACTCAAGAAGAAAAAAATACCTAATTGCAGACACTAAAATTCGTAAATTTTGCACACCTTGAATGTGTACACTTCAATTGTTATATTTTGCAAATAGCCCTCCAAAGATTGTGAACTTGGTTAGCAACATCGAACAAGAATTCAAAATTGTCAAGAAAACTTTTTTCAAGAACTAAACAAAACACATCATTCTCAACTTCCAAAGCCTTCCAAAAAAGCCCAACAACTCAAACACAAACTTGAAATGAAAACATGTCTAACAATTCCCATTAGCATAATAATTAGTTATAACATGATTATTGAACTCCTACCAAACATATTTGAACATTGTGACCTAAGCGGTTGTGGAAATGCATTCATGGTAAAAAGCTTCATGTCCAACTCATGTTTCGAGATAAGCACACACCAAAGCAACAACGCTTGAACATTAAGCTACTAGGGGAATTCAAGAACTTGTTAGAAGCGTGAAAGCTTGATGAAATGATCAAACAAAAAGATAGTTGAAGAAAGTGATAGAACATGGGCCATAGAGGAAGTAAACCCTAATAAGAGGAAAAACATACATTTACATGCATGTGGCATGACATCCCATTTGATTCAATGAGGATGGGGATGCCATGGTATGCTATGAATTCAACATAACATGAGTATGCTTTGCAGAGGAACCTATTAGGATCAAGTTTTGTGAAGAAAGGTTCAAATGATAGGGAAAGGTAATGGGAATGAGGTGGGGGGAAAATATGTTAGGGAATACTTTTGTATCACATTTATAATCTTTGGCGTGTTTAATTTTGTGTGACTATCCTTTTATTGAAACATATTTCAATATTAAGTTTTTTGCCAAAAAAAGAATTTATCAAAAGGAAAAAAGAAAATGATGAGTTGAAGAGTAAAAAGATGGTACATGAGCTCCATGCAAATGCTTTCACATTTGTAATGTTGAAATTTAGCCACTGTCACATGTGTGGCATAAGTTAAGTTGGTAGGCAATTCTACCCACTTGTTGGGGCATTTTCAAAGCGGACTCGATTAGAGCCTTATGTGGTGGGCTGAACTAAGAGGATGTTTGTTGGTTTTTAGTTGGAATCTTCACACCAAGAGAAAACTTGGTGTTGTCTTCTACAAAAAGGTGGCTTGGAGTAAAAAGTCAGTTTCAACAAAACAAAAAGAGATCTCACCTTACATCTACAAAGTATTTGCACCCACCTTGCAGAACTGAACAAATATGCTGTAAAATGGACTTTGTACATACAGATTAGTGGCAGATTGTTATGTGTAGGGTAAGAACCTTGAATACGATCATTCTGGGAATGAATGTCCAATGTGAGAACTAGTAAAATTTTAACTGGATGTAATTAATTTGAGAAGGAGAGGAGGCACAATTAAGGTTCCTCGTCATGGAAGGTGCCTTCATCTGTGGAGGCAGAAATATTAGTAAGGATAAGATCCCCCCTAGGTAGACTACAAAATTCGACCAGCATTTTATGTGCAGGATAATGCCTGAGGACCTTAGCGTTTGAGCAAAGGAAGGGCCACCTGAGGGGACATAAAGTCTGAATCTAGCTTTGATATCTCATCACCCCCTACGTGATTTTATCAAAGATTTGTAAGTCTGAAAACTTCAAATGAGTGGTTCTTGAAATCCCATTAATGGATTAAGAGTAGATTGCACCAGACTTCCAACTATGGCTTCCAATAGAAGTAACATGAGAATAGAAAACGACTTTGGGTCTTAGGAATTAATCACAAATTGTTTGAAGTTTCCACAACTTTCAATTTGTAGGCCATTTTGCCTATTATAGTGGATGCCCAAGTGCACAGGTAAGACCTGTTGACAAAGTGGGAAAAGATAATGAAAACCTGGCATAAAAGTCTGGGAAATGGAACGTTTGAAAAAATGAGAAATGGGAACCCAAGCAACTTCCTGTGCCTAGGTGTTGGTACCCAACATCATATTTGAAATCTACAACACTTTGTCACTTCATTACTTGCAATGGGAGAGGAGCTGGGATGATGACTCTTTGCGTGGGAAGATTGATTTGTGCATGTTCTAAGGAAGGTGTAAGTTTTAATTATAGTATTAGGAGTAGATTGTACCAGTTTTCTAACTATGGCTTCCAATAGAAGTAACATGACAATAGAAAAGGACTTTGGGTCTTAGGAATTAATTACAAATTGTTTGAAGTTTCCACAAAGTCTTTCAATTTGTGGGCCATTTTGCCCATTATAATGCATGCCCAAGATCTGTTGACAAAGTGGGAAAAGATCATGAAAAACTGGCATAAAAGTCTGGGAAATGGAACCTTTGAAAAAATGAGAAATGGGACCGGAGGTCTGGCAAATATGTGCACAAAGTTGCGTGGGGTTTTTAGTTTTCCAATTTTTGTGATACGACCAAATTTGCAATCATCTATAAGAAGATTTAGCCAAATTTGGCAATAAGAAAATATGAAACTAAAAAAAGTCTAGCATATTTCTAGATTTTTGGCTACTTGGTGCAACTTAGGATAGAATCTGGGGATTTTTTTAAAAATTAATTTTTCTTCTCAAAATTTAGAAAACTATAAAACTCAGAAAACACCACACTTTCATCAAATTTTGACCATTTGGCTAAAGTTTGCCAAAAATAAAAACCCTGGCACAAAACCCATAATTAAACTATTGATATTTGAGCCTGGGTAAACATGCCTATGGGCATGACAAAGTCGTGTATTTCTCCCAATTCCAGCATGAATGGCTTCTTATCACTAAAGGGGGACCACCTGCAAGCAGACATACATGAACTGGAAAAATCAAAACCCATGACAATCGCAGAAAGCTAGATTCACTTCCAAATGTGCTGCAAAATCTGCCATTCATGTAAATATGGGGTGCTCACAATAGTGCAGGTAGCCTAATATATCAAACCTAGCTTATAAGCTGCTTATGGTGACATTGGGAAAGTTATTTTCATATGTGGGTAGTGTGTTAAGACCTGCAATATTATCTTTGTGTACCATCACAGTAGGGGTTGAATTCAAAGGACTCCATGTGCCCTTCACACATGAAAGATGGCTCCTTCAGACATGAAAGATGGCTCACAAACCTACCCTTCACAGTTGAGGAAAGTGTCCTTCACAATTGGAAGACTTCGTTGACACACTCTTTGATAACTAAACAAATTGAGACCATTCATAACCAAGAAATATATAAGGTGTTGTTGTGTGATATTACTAGAAGTTTGAGTTGCTTATGTGATATACAAGTTAGTTCATAGTTCAAACTTGTTAACGTGTTCGAAGTTATTTGTAATAGGAAATCAACTGTCAGGCTTGGTATTTGAAAAGTTGTGCCTGTAATCAACATAACATTCATGAACATGATCAAATGGCCAAGAGGAGTAAACATGCAAAACATGATGTTGGATTTTAAGGATTGGTGTCGTTTGCCATCTATGCAAGGTGCAATAGATGGAACGCAGATATTTATTCCCAAACCCAACAATCCTTTTGCAAAAGATTATTATTTCCACAGAATAGGATGGTATTTTATTGTCTACCAAACAATAATTGATGCAAAAAAACACTTGACTAACCTTTATGTAAGCCTTTCAGGTAGCATGAATGATTTTAGAATATTACGTAAATCAGGTGTTTATCTACAAGTTCATTAGCATGGATAGAAGTAGTTAAGGATGTTTTAGCCGATATCTTTTGGGAGATAAAGGACACCTTTTACTTTCATGGATAATGGTTCCACATAAAGAAGGTCATCACCTTTTGGTTTTTAAACAATTATACCCACGAAAGCACAAACATGGCCATTCTATAATTGAAAATTAATTTGGAATATTGAAAAAAACATTTAAAAAGATTTTTGGTAAAATAAAATAAAATATCACTTTAGTATTAGACATTGTTGTGTTGTGCTTCACAATTTCATTTTCAGATGTAAAGAAACAAACATTCAAGGATTCATGTATGTTCTAAAACTTGAAACAACACAAGACAATGAAGCAGGACAAATGGAATTCCAATTATGAATGTTGTAGAAATACATGTGGGAATTAAAATTTAAAGGTGAAAAATGTTCAAGTGAAAAACATTGACATCATTTGGCAATGTCACATATCTTGGAGTGCAATGTAATGTAGTCTAGTATACATGTGCATCACTAAAATTGAGGTATCATCAATTGTTATCCTTTCAAAATTTGCATTGCATTTTTGCAAGACATGTCTATTTGCAATTATATTCAATGGGATACATCTTTTTGATCTAATTCATCTTCTTTTGTATCCACTTCATGATGATGATGTGAAAGGGCAAGTGGATTGGGTACCCCAATGGCATTTCCTCCAAATGCTTGGCCCATCACTTGTACCAACCCTAATATTGTTTTCACCATGCTTCTTTGTGTTTTGTTGATCTCCCTATCTCAAACTTTGAAGTATTCAAGTTGTTTTTACAATAATGTCTTGTTGACATTCCCCCTTTTTTTTTTCAATTTCCAAATTCACCACATTGTGGATTCAATGAATTGATTCCACAAAAGCTTTAAAACCTTTTTTTGTAGCCTCCACTAGTATGTTGAATGACAAAAACCTTTCTATGAATTCTTGTATTACCAACTTGGCATCCATGTTTTGATCTTGTAACCTTCGCATTAAATTGTTAGATGTTGTTGGGGCTTATGGTTTTGGACATTTTTTAAAATTCTTTTGGCTTGCATTGTTATTTTGGCCTATGTTTTTGTTAATGATTGGTTCTTGAAATCCTTTACCATGAACTCTAGGTGCATTCTAAACATGCAAAAATAATAAAATAGTTGGAATTGATCCTTTATTCAATGTAGCATTGTTGAGGACTTTAGGTGTAGTTGGGCTCCTTTGGGAAGGTCTTGACAATTGAAAATACGACAAAAGAGAAATGGGGGTGTCATAGGGCTTGTTTTTTTAAACTAACTACCAGCAACAAGATGATTCACATCAAAAATTGGATTTGGTCTATATTCCTTTCCCAAGTGAATAATGTTCATGATCATCAATGGCAATTGCAAAAGTTCAAATTCTTGACTCATGGAAAGGAAATTGGACACACATCATCGTGATCATCCATTAAATGCCTAAAATGTGATGGCTAGAAGATTGGCCAAGTGTTCATAAATGCATCAATGATTTCATAGAAAATCTTGGTATACATCTTGGGCAAATGTATTGTAGCCCTATCTTGGGAGACATCCAACAATCCTCGTTGTGTTCAGTCCCTAAAAGATAATCTCAAAAGGTTTTGTAGTCACCATAAACAAAACACCATTTCTCTTTACATGTTGGTTGATTTTATATATGTGCATTGCACCCAAAATCCATAACAATTGTAATTTTTTTTCCCATTTCAAAACAATACTTTCAGAACAATCTCTTAAATCAATGATGTCCAATGAAGCTAGATGCTCCTCTTACTTTGCTTGGACCAAAGCTACGACTTCTTGATGTTCCCAATTTGGTATCAAGGTTTCTTATAGCTTTTAGAACTTGATCATTCTTGTTCATTTTTCTTTTCCCCTTGCCTCTAACATTTGACATTTTTGGTTGAGAAATTGTATCGTCATCACAAATTTCAACAATGTCTATGTAAATGCACAATTTCAACTCAAACCATTGAAATTGTCCAAACAAATTGAATCTATACATGCATGAAAGTGATGAATCAAAATGAGATTATTAAATTGTGAAACATGTTGAAATTGTTTGCTTTCGTTGCCATCACATGCACCACAAAACATATCTATTAAACTTGCATCAAATGACAACAACAAAAAAGAATTGAAAACTGCTCAAGGATGTACCACAAAATGAAAAACATGATTGAAAAAATGCTCAAAAAAGGAACACAAAATGCAAAAAATGAGCAAATAAAGAGTGCATGAAACCTTGATAACATGTTGCGGCACTGTAGTCACAGGCATGCACCTTCCATCATTGTTTACTTACCTTTAGAACTTCCGGGTTCGAACACCGACCTGTCCACTACCTGGTAACTTTAGGGCAGATCTGAAGGTATGGTACCATGGCGAGGCCCGCTCCACATATGAACGCGGCATTACGAACCAATTTCCGCTAGGAGCCGGACGGGTGGTTTCTTCGTTACACGATTTGTACACGATTTCGCCTAGCAGCTGGGCGGGTGGTTCTTTCGTTAGACTACTGATACTCGATTTCGCATAGGAGGGAAGGTGGGTGGGTAGGTGCTTCTTTCGTTGGACGATTTATACGCGATTTCGGCTGGGGATATGCAGTTGGTTTTCGTTTTGTATCGATCGAGAGCTGAGTACTTCATAGTAGTGGAAAAGATCGATGACGATGCCCAGTTGGGTGCGGGTGCTGATTATGGATGTGATACAAATAGCTGGGATACTTTCAGCTGCTTTCCTCATGTCGCCTTGGGCGGCGGCGCTAGCACCTGAGCGCTCACCCTCCCCTTTGTGCTGCTGTTGTTCGCGGTCGCTGTTCACGACTTTGTGGGGTTTCGCTTTCGCGTTCGTCGGGTTGACGCTAGATGCTTGGCACACGGCGGATGCACATGACCAACGCGCTGCATCGTTCCGAACGAAGTTGTATTATGCGGTTTTCTTTGGCCCAGTCGTTCCATTTTCGAATGTGCTGGCGTTGTACTACGATGTGTATGCATACACAGTTCTGAGCCTGAGCCTTAATAACATGCCTGCTCCGCACAGAGAACTCACAATCAAGGCGGCGAAAATCATAGCAAACTGTAAGGTCGTGTTAGGAACCAGTGAAGGAAAGCTACCAGAAACACATGGAACACCAATACTGGCTGATATCACCGATCAAGAACGCGCTTTAGTCCTTGGCAGCAGGTTGCCAGAAAATTCCTACATGGTGCAACTAAATTACAAGGGGAAAGAGGCGCTCTTGCGAAGTCGAGTCCTCCCAGGCTGCAGGAGGTTGCAATTGCTCCAAGGGAATAGAAGTTTCGTTATGGTCCTCAATGGGATGCAAGCGTTTGGGTACGTGCTTGCCGCCTTAGTTCGGGTTCAAACGGGTTTGCTAGTCAGTCCCATAGAAGCCATAGGATTCACGTTCAGCATCCTTGTCCTCATGCACTCTGTGAGTCACTCTGTGGCAGCGACTTGTCATCGTCCTCTGATTGTTTACCTGCGCCCTGACCAGCAGCAAGACGAAGTATTTCAGATGTGCGAGTCTACACAATGGACTCAAGATCAGTTTAATAAGGTCCTATTGTCTAACAGTTTTTTAGGATCTTCTCGAGCGGGGACACTTCTCCTAGCGCTGCCTTTTGCGCGATTTGCAATGTTTTATCCTCCCGGAACAACCGCAGTGCACTGTATAGCCGCTGAGGATTCGAGTCGGGGACTAATGCTAGGTCCAACTCTGTTCACTTTCTTCGCTGTATTGTACCTAGGTATACAAGTGTCGACTGGATGTCTGAAAGTGTTTCGAGATCGGTGGCGGAGGAGGGGAGACACTGCTCTCCCATTTCGAAGATGGCCTGATATGGCGGTGGAGAATAATGTATACGATTTTATGGAGCGCATCAGAGGTCCTAATGTAGTAAAAAAGGGCATATGGATTCTGATAATAGACTGCATTTTTTCAGTAGGAACTGTGAGTGGCATGATTATAGCTCTTGTGACCACCATAGTGTACTGGGATGAGAACTTTGCTGAGCGTACTCCTGGAATTGTGAACATATGGCCTTTCATAGGCTAATACACTGCACAGAAGTCAGGGGTCAGTAACCCGACCGTAGGAGTTCCAGAGTGTCCTGACGAGACATCCATTTAAAGTTCCCTTGAGGAAACTGAAGAATTTGTTGATTCTCGATGTAAGCGGTCTAGCCTATGGAACAATGTAGTTTTTATTTCGTCCCACAATATTTTGAGGAATGTTCACCTGCAAGTGAGTTTAAACTCCTAAGTGTAAGTTCATTTTTTGAGAACTGGATGGAACACTTCCTATTTTAGCTGTTGCTGATTTGAACTTGCCACAAGGGGGGTGCAGAGCTGTATTTGCACTATGAGCTGCTTTTTTGTTCAAGTGGCAGGCCTAGAATTAAGGGTTGAAGGAAGATGGTATGAGAGTAAGCCCAAGTGAATTTGTCTGCAACTGTACATGGAAGCTAAAAATTTGGAGGGTGTCTGTGGGAGGTTTTCAAGACCGGTAGATGTGTTCTCCGTTCTGGGACACTTATTAATTTTAGAGGTTTAGAGGAGAGGTCACCACTTTCATCTCCTTTATAGTCTTGCTAGTCGTCAGGGAGTTATGATCTCAAGTTTACCCTTATCGTTTCCTTGTGTGCCAAATTTTTTTGCTTTGTTGGCAGTATGCAAGAAATGACACCAGATCTCGGTGAAGTTGATAATGCTTACAAAGGCACAACTTGATATGAGACAGTTTGCCACCAAGAAGTGTGAAGAGAGTTGTGACATACAGAGAAGGGTAAATTTTATAAGCGGCTTTTGATCACTATGCATCAAGATATGTGTTGAAAATTAAGTGTCAAAGCCTTATGCAGTACTGACGCACAGGCACATTGAACCTCAGATTCATGTGCAAAAAACCCCACAAAGATGGCATGATTTAAGTAGCACCATATGCTGAGGAACTCAAAAGCACAGTTTCATCAGCTTGACAATAACAATTCATTTCACTCCATGTTCCTGTCTGGTCTTGTGTATGTTACTTCAACATATAATTCTGTGTATGGTTTGTGTCATGGCCTGACATGCTGAGTGAACCTGTGATTTTTCAATTCCTATCATAATGTTTCAATAAAAGAGGAGAAAAATGAAGAGACTGAGAAGAAATCTGAAAAGGAGTGTACAAAAGGGAAGAAAAATAAAACACCAATCAAGACTAGATCCTTCAAAGCAGGACTTCCAGTAGAATGTATTGTTGTCACTTGATTTTTGTCTACACATTGAGCTCCACACATACTCTAAAGGAGACTAGAATGCCCAAAAACAATACATGAATCTCGGGCCATCTAATAAGAGTGCAATTTTTGCAATGCTAATGTAATTCATGAATCACTTCCGGACGGTGCATCATACTAGAATTGAATCCTGACAAGGAACATACATCAATTGTTTAAACCAAATCCAACATGAGGAATAGGACAGAAAATGGCAGAGTTTTGCTCAAAATGATGAAGTCCAAGATGACGTCAAGTGTGCCAAAAGCACTGACCACCCATGTGGTTTGTCATGGGTGCTGGAGAAGAGGCCGAGGACCATCAATTGATGAACTCGAATGTAAACTGTATGTGTCCTCCACCAAGTCTGTGGTATGCATTGCATGACAAAAAAAGGCTTGGACACTAACAAGTTCGGCCTCAATGACTACACAAAAGTTGCCATGGTTTGAAATGTAAGAAAGAAAACTGGGCTAGGTCACAGCCGTGAACATGAAGGAACAAATTGTTGACAAGTAGAAATGCTGAGAATCATGATCATGAGTCAAACCAAGTCCCGGCCAAAAGAGAACCAGCAACCACCAGTTCAGTTGTGTTTTTTACTAATCTACCTACATACTCACAACCCAAGCTATGTACTAACAACCCGCTTGGATTGTTGGTGGGTAGGTAGTAAAAACTAAAAACATTTATACCTGTGTATAAATTATAAACCATCTGCTCACCTAGTAGTCACCTTTTTCCTACCTATCTACCTACATATAGAAGTCCTACTTCTTACAGAGTGGGTAACCAGGGTGAAATCATATATTAACTCAGTTTGAAGGTTCATCCACAACTGCTCACGTCTATGAACAAAATGGCATAGAAGTCAAAAGTCCCATGGTTTTTGGGCCGAAGTTGTAAAAACAATTGCTTGCCCAATAAGTGTGCCCTGTGGTTCAAAAGAAAGACCAAAGCTAGGCATGATACAAAATACAGGGCAAATGGTTTGGACACATCGTTTGTGGGACCTTTCATTGAACTGAATGATTGAGTTGAGATCACTGACCTTGAATCCTGCTTATTATAAACATCAAGTCAATGGCCTAGTGCTCAGGACTTGTGACCATCAAGCATGAGTAAGAGATTGCTTTCTAATTTTAAATCCATGGTAAGGTATTCACACCAAAGGATATGCAGTTGCATTGGAGAAAGTGAAGTTAATATATTTATTCATGCACTGTACAGTAAAAAGATTCTGCTTCAAAGCACAACTAGATATGTAATATTTTTCCACGGAAATTGTCACGCTTTTTTCCACGCTGACATTTTTCCACGCTTATCCACGTTTTTTCGACGCCAATTTTTTTCCACATTTTTTTCCCAAATTTTTCCACGTGAATTTTTCACATTCTTTCCACTCTTTGGTTTTTCACATTTTTCTCACACTTTGTTTCCTCATTTTTTCCCCATTTTTTCTACGAACTTTTTTTCACATTTTTTTCCAGATATTTTCCACACTTTTCCCTTGTTATTTTTTCCACATTGTTCTCACACTATTTTTTCCACAGCTTTTCCACACTGTTCGCATGTGTTATTATTTTCCACACTTTTCCCATGCTATTCTTTTCCACATTTTTTTCCACACTATTTTTTTCACAGTTTTTCCACAATTTTCCCATGTTATTGTTTTCCACGTATTTTTCACACTTT
>Ga0209208_10005174_pt1 | contig 18233 bp, 14 predicted proteins | sample S1TSphfallax_3_FD_187694 | JGI IMG/M metagenome (GOLD analysis project Ga0209208, IMG submission 187694) | Host-associated microbial communities from peat moss isolated from Minnesota, USA - S1T2_Fd - Sphagnum fallax MG (SPAdes) (version 2) | ecosystem: Host-associated > Plants > Peat moss >... | reverse complement strand
GCATGATCGCCACTTTGGCTAAAAACAAAAAATTCCTTAAAAAAATAAAAATAAAAACGCTGGGACTCCGACTCTGGTCCCAGTTGTTTTTGCTGAGACTGGTTCATGTCAGGTCAGGTCAGGTCAGGTCAGGTCCAGGTTTTGTTTTAACCAGTGAACACTTGCGGTCGAGTTACGGTTAACCGGACCTGGGCAACATTGGTGTGTGTACGTTGTATATCTTCTTCCTGTTACAAGGCGCTGCTGCTTCTGCTGCTCCGTACCTTGCTTCCCTTCAGCGGCACCGCGATCTCCGAGAGAGAGAGAGAGAGAGAGAGAGAGATCCGCTTCACGACTCAGTGCAATCAGGCGGACTTCTTCGATCTTCCAATTGCCAGGGAGGGAGGGAGGGGAAGCAGACAGGCAGTCAGGGAAACGACATCATCAGCTCGAGTGTGAAGGTTCGGGGATCATTGCATTGTTGCATTACCCCGCATCAATTTCAGACAACATAACGTTTGCTGCAACGCTCTTGTTGTTTTTTTTGTTCCTGCAACTATAAATAAGGAAGCTCTTTTTTTGGGCATTATATTAGCATGCATCAAGGGATTATTGTTATTACCTTGCATTGATTTCAGACACTTCCGTTTTAATAATCTCGACATATCTTGTTTCAACGCTCTTGTTGTTCTTCTTCCTCCTGCAATTTTGAATCTGGAAGCTTTTCTTTCTTGGCATTCTATTAGCAGGCATCAAAGCTCCTATCAATGCTTTACTGTGTGAAGCTTCTTCTTCTTCGGGTTTAGTTTTGTCCGCTGCATAGGTACCCGTCAGACACGCGAGAGTACTTACTTTCAGACACTCCAGTTCTTCACAAACTTCATCAGATCATGGCTGACAACCCTAAGACTTGCTGCAAACACATCTTCTTCAGTCCATCTCTCAGGCAGCATAAATAGATATACGTTTTTTTTTTTGGGCCTTGTTCGCCACTTTTCTTTAGGCTGCAAAGAGCGATATATATATTTGTCTTGTTCGCTGTCTTTTCTTTAGTCTGCAAAGAAAGCGCTATATCCAAAGTAGGAAGTCCTATTTTGCGGCCGTCAATATGTGCATCTAGCAGGAAGCTGCTCATAGTTTTATGTCTGATTTGATTAACTCTTCGTCGTCTTTTGTTGTGGCATTTTGGTGCGCACTAACAAAAGCGCGATTGTTCAGGAAAAACATTGTTCCAGAGCAGCAGTGGAGATGGCGAATGATGGAGTAGTAGGGCTCGTGTATGATGCTCGAATGTGCGCGCACCAGAACGAGAGCAACAGCGAGCATCCGGAGCAGCCAGAACGAATCAGCTCCATCTACCAGTGCTTGAAATCTGCGGGCATTGTCGCCAGGTTTCTTCTACCCCCCCCCAATTTCCATGGCACAAAATAGCATACATTATTACTGACGTGATATGATTATTTATTCCAGCCCAGAGTTTTACAAAAGACTTGGCAAAGTTGTGCAAGCTTTTGTACAGTACAAAGGGTTTTCGAGATTGTTTTGGAACCTTGTAGCTGCTTCTGGGGCAGGCTCTGAGGAGCTGCTCGATATCTTTGCCATTTCTACAAATTTCTAACCCTGTGAGTTCTTTTACAGTATAGTAGCTGCATATTGTTTTCAAAATCTTTCTCTGTGTGCTTCTCAGACAGCTATTACTTTGGGTTGTGATCATGGCATGGAAGTCTACTGTGACGTACTACTAGGGCAGACTACCTGATGTGAAAAAAGTGTTGATTTTATTGAGGATTTTCACCTGTGGGTATTGCATGTTTGCGAGTTTATGGGAAAAAAATGTAGTGGTCAATGTGGTCCAAAGATTTCATATTGGAATTTAGTAGTCTCCAGCTTGCAGTGATTTTTGGAAGATTTAGAAAAATCCTGTGCATATCATTGAGACTTGTTTGTGGCAATTTTACTCAGATTGAGCTTGCATACTGCTTTTCTCATCACTTTGGCGCAAATGTCCTTTGCTCGCCCTTAAACATATTTTCAAATTCGACAATGTGTTGTTGCTGCACTTGATTGGCTGTTGATGAAACACTCTTTGCTCTCATCTTGTTTGATCTTTTTTTGGGCAGATGTGTGAAGGTGGAAGCAAGGGAAGCAACAGATGAGGAACTGAGGAGTGTGCACACTGAGAGTCATGTTGAATTGATGAAAGCAGTGAGCAGCAGGACCTATGGTAGGCATGGGCGCAAAGGATTAGCAAAACGCTATAATTCAATCTACTTCAACGAGGGTTCCTCTGAGTCAGCCCTCTTGGCTGCTGGGTCAGTCATTGAGGTTGTGATCTAACCTTGTTTTCAGTTCTGGATTGTATCAATTTTCAAACCTACCAAGACTATGCTGTATTGAATTTTGGGGATGTGAATTGTGAATATAGCTTTGCTAATGTGCCAAGCACCTTATAGACCTGTGAATCATTTGCAGGTTTCTGATCAGGTAGCACAAGGGAAGCTGAAAGCAGGAGCTGCAATTGTCAGACCGCCTGGGCATCATGCAGAGGCTGATGCAGCTATGGGCTTCTGTCTCTTTAACAATGTTGCGATTGCTGCACATCTACTTGTTCATAAGAAGGTACTACTTGGTTCCAAGGGGACAAAGAACAACTTAAGTAGGAACAAGGAGGCACTTGTAAAGATGTGCTAAAATATCCTTCTTGTTCCATCTTAAGTGCTTGTGTTAATCTTACAATTTAGTTTTTTGTTTGTGAATTGTGTTCAGAAACAATTAGGAGTGCAGAAGGTGCTGATAGTAGACTGGGATGTACATCACGGCAATGGCACCCAACACATGTTCTGGAGTGATCCCCAGGTCTTATATTTCTCTGTTCATAGGTATGGCTTTATAAATAACTTGCACAGTTGTGCACATGGTAAATGAGGTCGAGGATGGACAAACAAGCATCAGTTTATCTTAGAGTGAAACTCTGATCAGGTGCAAGTATTACTGTTTATGTGCTAATGTCTTCACCTGCAATTTATCCCTCATCTGGTGTGGCTTTTGAGAATGTGCTCTAGGTTCGATGATGGTTCCTTTTACCCAGCAGGAGATGAGGGCAATTATGACCATGTTGGAGTAGGCAAAGGAGCAGGTTACAATATCAACATTCCATGGCCACATGCCCAGTTTGGAGATGCTGATTACTTGGCAGTGTGGGAGCATGTGCTCATGCCTGTTGCCCGCAAATACAACCCTGACATGGTCTTGATCTCTGCGGGTTTTGATTCTGGTCAGTGTAGGAGTCTTCATACATGGAATAAACTCACTTCTTGGTCAATCTCCACCACAGAAAGGACATTTCTGTTTAAATTACTCATTAAGTTCTTGAGAAATTACCATGACAGCATTGCCAAAGTACTTAGTTGCTGGCAGAGGTGGTGCAAACTGTTGGCAATATGAGTTGTAATTTCAGGTGTTGTGTTGCAGCGGAAGGGGATCCACTGGGTGAATGTCGAGTGACACCAACAGCATATTTTAAGATGACAAAACAGGTGATCATCTCTCCCTTGTTGGCAGGTTTGTAGGAGCTGGGCAAGGAGAGTAAAATAGATTAAGTGTGTTGCTGACTCTTGTGTGGTTTCCTAACTAGTAATTTTGTGATCCAGTTGATGGAGATAGCAGAAGGTCGGGTTGTAATTGCGTTGGAGGGAGGTTACAATCTAACATCAATCTCCAACTCCTATCTAGCATGCATGCATGCGCTGTTGGGTGATGTGTTTTTGGAGAACCCCACCCACTTGAACAGTCTTTTGGCACCAACCTTGCCTCTGATTGAAAAAGTATGATTGCTGGTCCATACTTAAACTCACCATTTGTAGAGCTTGTTCTTCAGTTTGGAGGAAAAAGTGATGCATTGTGGATATCGAATCAAGGCTTGAGCATTGGTTGTCTAAACTGTTGAGTACCAGATAAGTCCAGAGAATGACATTCTTCAAACTTTCTGAATATCTGAGTGTCATCTGAGATCAGAATTGTTTGGGACCCTTGATAGCACAGTCCAATCTTTCCACATCATCAAATTATCATGGTTGCACTGTAGCTGATCATATACACTTCACATTTTGAATCCCATTGTACAATTTTCTGAACATTAGGACATTAGCAGCTCACTCCCTGAAAACTAGTGTATGATGACCAAGGTAAAAAATATGATTGATCCATTTGCAGGTACAGAATGAACTTCAGAAATACTGGCCTGTTCTCAGCATAAATCAAAAGGTATCTTGTCCAAGACCTATTGCAGGACAAGTTCTTTCTTGTGTCTTCAAATATTGGAGACTGGTTTTTCATGTTGGGTCTTTTCCAATTGAATTGAGCTTGATAGTTCATTTTGTTCACTGGATCATTCGGTTGAAACTTTTTGTTTCCTGTGTGCAGGAGTTAGCCACTGTGGACATTGAAAGGGAGTTGTTGGCTGAAAAGGAAGAGATACAGCTCAAACCAGAGGTTGAATATTCAGTCTCTGAGGAGATGCCCATCACAGATATCATTGAGCTTCTTGCCAAGTTATCAACAGATGGCCATGTGGCAACTGATGGGACTGAGGCCTTGTTGGATTCTTATAACCAACCAAATAGTCCACTGGGAACACAGCCTGAAAACTTGGATGCAGCAACATCATCAGTCCCAGATCTTCCTGGTGGGAAAGACCCAACCAATTTAAAAGTAGGACCTGAGATCATTTTCAGCGAGACAGGGGATATAAATCTGCTGGATAAGGATTCTGAGGAGCATACGCTGGAAATTGAAATGGGGCAAACAGCACAGGGTAGCAATGGCATCATACATAACTCATCAGCGATGTTGGATTACAATCTGTTAGAAGATATTAGTTCTAAAGGTGGTGGTAAGTCTTCTGTCTGGGCTTTGTGGCTGAAATGTCAATTTTGATTGTATGTTGATCATGAGTCATGGCCTTTTCTTGATTCATAACGTTGTGAGTTGATTGGTGCAGATGAGGGAGCTAGAAAGGCAGCTTTATTGAATATGGAGGAAACAGCAAAACTAGAGTCAAGTAAAGAAGTCATGTGTCAATCTGTGGATGCCATGTTTCCTTCAAGCACAACAAATGGCGTTGATAACATTCAGGACAGCCACAAGTTTGCAACCAAAGTTGGTCACAGCTCAGAGATTGTGCATACTTCAAGTGCTGTAAGTAGAGAAGAGCAGGTTCTTTCTACCAGGGAAGGTACTGAGAACAGCTATGTGTGGTATGTCTGCTATGGTTCCAACATGTGGCTACCACGGTTCATGTGCTACATTCAAGGTGGTCAGGTACATTGGAGAAAAAACCTCTCAAATCTATACAAAACCCAGACTCGAGTCCTTATGGATCCTCTGCCTTATTCCAACTTAGGAGACATATGTACTTCAGAAATTTAAGATCATGTTTCACTATTCCAACTTTTGAATTTTGATTCAGCATTACTGATGAAGTGAACTTGATCAGACCACCAATTTTCTCTGAAGTCTCCTCTATGGTGGAAATTTGTTGAATAATTTGCCCTTTGGGGGTATAACAGGCTCAGTGCTGGAGGGAAGAACTCTTGACTGGCAAGACTTCTTCTCACTCTTCATACACAATTTCCAGTGTGTGCAAATGCAATTGGAACCTTCATCCATGTCTTGAGAGTCATAGACCATGAATCAATCTGTTTAGGACTATTTTGGAAAATGAGAGAAAAGAAGAACCAGAAGATGAAATTTTCAGGAATAGATGAAGATTGGGCAGTATGTCCAGCTATATCAGGGCAAAATTTAAGCTGAGGCTGGTCTTTTGGAATTATGGTTGCAGGTAGAAGGAATGGTAGACTGTTGCATTGGATGCAGGGACCCATCTCCTCCCCTAGCATCCCTCTGGTTGACAATACCCAATCGACTGTTCTTTGGTCGCAACTACTCCTACACCTGGGGCATTGGAGGGGTTGCCTTCATTGACCCACTTCCTGAAAGGGATGTCAAAACCCATGTCCGAGCCTACAAAATCACGTAAGCCTGCAAAACCTCCAGATGTATTGCAATGCAATTGAACACCAGTAGTGATGGTTGAAGACAAAGCAATATCTACAGAGACAATTGAAGCCAGTATAGTCATCATATGTGGCATGTCAAGTGTGGGATTATGACAATGTCCTCATCTGCAACCTGAATGTCTGAGCCCTTGTCATATCTTATGGAGGACAATGATGAGGCTTTAATGTTTCTGGCTGGATTGCTATGCTCTGTAATTTGTGGGGAGCAGTTTGGAGCAGTTCAAGGACATATTTCTTCAAGAGAACTGCATTGAAGGCATTCCAAATCAGGAATTTCCCATAGATGCTAACCTCATTCAAAGTCTGAAGAATGGTCTGCCAGCAACATCTTACACCATTTTTGAGGTATCATTTTTATGACCTGGACATATGCTAGGTTGAAGACTTGTCTAAGGAAATTGCCCTTCTTCTGTTTTATAATAATCAATGCAGGGGAAGGTGATATGGTTCAACTTCATTCATCATTTGGAGGGCATCACTGCTGGACCAGGATGATCTTCTATTGGCTGGTTGCTTTTGTGCAGGATGGGTGGTATGGAACTATCATATACTTGGGAGATCAGGATGGCCTGCCTATTCTCAGTTTCACGTATATCTCTTTTTCCTTATGCCAATGTTGTCTGTAACTAGGGAAATGGAATATGTTATGATCATTTTATCTTGCACAATAGACAAAATTTGCACAGGAAGAGAACAGTTTGATGCATTTGAAAAATTTCCATGGATACTGATTCCCTCAGACAATATCAGGTGTTCTCTGGATGACATGGCAAAATTTAGATCTGGGGACCTTGATGTGCATGGACCCTCAGCAGCATACGAGCAAGCTATTGTCCGTGGCTTGATTGAGAACATGGACCTCTCCAAGGAGCAAGCCAAAGACTACATTGTAGGTGCCAGGTGTCCAAATCCCACTCCTGGAATGTGATTTTTTCCAAGTGGTGCCATAATTATGATTGCCATGCCCAACCATAGACTTGATAGGAGGTTTTGTGGTTGTTCTCTGAGCCCATGTACATTTATGCAATGTGACAATGTGAATGTAACTTGGACCACCATGCCTAACAATACTTGATTTGATTTCTGAGTTGTCAATTCACATATTTACAAATCAATGAACTGTCAATTGAATCGGGTTAGAGCAAACCAGGGACTCCACACAATTACTATTCTGCTGTTTAATTGTCAATCTGATTATTACTTTTGATTCGGTCTACTCTCTACCGCAGATTTTTGGTTGTTTCTTGCTTGTACTTTTTGGTTCTTTGATTGAAACACTGTGACTCCATACCACTAGAGACATATGACCAGAACGCACTGCTGCATTCTGGTCTGCTTATTTGAAGAATTCCAAAACTGGGTGTCTAGATGCCTTTCAAAGTTGATAATTTCATGGGGTGGTTTCTGTATCTGGTTGCTTTGCATTGTAAACTTCACCAGTTGTCGATTCTGAGTTTTTCACACAGAATTTTGGAATTTGGTGTCAGTTCTCAGTTGGGTATTGGTTAGGTTCCATGAGGAGCGGATTACGCACAGATGCCATCAAAAGACAGCATCTTGTTCTCCCCTTAAGAATTCATCATGCATCCCCCAACCAATTCGCTTGCATTCATGTGACAAACCCATTGTCTATCGTGTCTATTACTGCAAAGTTTTGAAGGATTTCCTATCCTTCAACTACTTGCAGCACTCACTTATTTGTGTGGTTACCATACTCCACACAAGGCACACTTGAAAGAAATATTATCGTCAGTGAGAATTACCGCGATTAGATTACACATCTTATGGCCAATGATTTCAACTTTGAGAGCTTGGCATTATATGGTTCTGTACTTCACAAACTACACACTTTCAAGAGGCATTTAAGCTTGAGATTTGTGCTTTATACTTGATGGTGCTTTTATCAGAGTTTGGATGGATAAAAAATTCATGCAAATCATATCTTTAAACGATTATCATTGTAATTTAATTTGGTACTATGTATTGTCTTTTATGATTAAAATTTTATGCAACTTGTTGAAAGCAATTAAGCAGTGTGTAGAACTATTGATGTTCACCATTGCAATTTTTTTTTTTTTTTGGTGATATTCAACAGGTACACATTAAGTAGGAACTTGTACAAACATGGCCTTCTTTTTTTTGGTAGTGTAGTTAGAGGGCACCTTACAACACATTACATGATTTGGTGGTAGGCATTTTCCGAAAATGTAACCAGTTTCTGGACTGCCTTGTCCAATTGAGTATACTTGGTAATTTGGCTCCTCTTGCCCGGCCACATGTTGCAGCTAGGTACCTATCAAGGCCCATCTTCTCTAAGAGTTAATCCTTTAGGGAAAGCACCCAAGGCCACAATTTGCAGCTAGGACCCTAGTTCCTACCTATCAGGGTCCCTTCTCTCCATAGTTTGTCCTTTAGGGGAAGCACCCAAGGCCAAGGCCGGTCACATGTAGCAGCTAGGTACCTTAGCTCAAGGTACCTTAGCTCACAGCCGTAGCAGAAGCTTCTTGGGGCTTTGTGTTTTCTGAGGTTTCACATGGCCGCTCGCTGTGTGTATCTACATCTGTCCAAGGATATTGAGGGGATTCTTTGGGTTTTGGAGTCTTTGGGAGTACCCAACAAGAAGAGCAGAAGGAATTAGGGAGTGAGGAAACAAATTATAGAGGGGAGCACGAAATGGCTATGTCCCTGACTGCTGCACAAGGCGTTGCAACAGCAGCGGCATCATCGGGTCCGGGATTGAGTTTTGAGAAGCGGAATGCGGGACCCAAAAGATCATGTGCGTTGGGAGAGATGACTAGGACAATTGTTTCTGTAGATGGATTCTTCGGAGACACCCAATTCCTTGAGGCAAGAGGAAGAGGAGGAGGAGGAAGATACAGAACTAAGGTTAGGGTTAGTGGGAAGACTGAGCGAGTGAATGGGGTGCGAGCTCGGAATTCTTCTTCATTTTCTTCTTTCGATCATATACCCAAGCATTTCAGGGGTGATCATCTGAAGGAATTAGGGTTGAATGAGAATTTTAAGAACGTGCCACGACATTTGTATGGGTTGAATCCCGCACAGATGGATATGTTTATGAACGAGGATAGTCCCATGAAGAGGCAGGCTGAGCGGGTCACTGAGAACTCTATCTCCTCAGCACAGAACTACAAAGAAGGTAACCTACAGCCGAAAAAATTCTTCCCCTTGTTGTTCTAAAGAGGGAGATTTCTCTAGGTCTTTTGTGTTTGGAGACAAACATTATTTTGTTGTCTTAGCCATTCAGAGGTTGCTTGTTAGTCTTCTCTGTCAGCAGTTTCTCCCTATCTCAGTGTTTCAATATTCAATTGGATTCTACTAAAGGTGTTTTCAGAACTTTTGTTGAATTCTGTGGAATTGATTGATTTGGCTCACAGTTGGATGGGAGACTGCTTTTTGGAAAAACAATCATTATTATGGATTTTATGGGTTATGGTTTGTGAATTGCAGATTTCACTGCCGGTTTTGTTGAGATGTAGCTGCTGAGGAAGCATCAGGAAAGTTGCATTCAGCATGTGTCTCTATGCATCAGTTACTGCCCTGCTATAGTTATAGTGCAAATTGCAGAATCACTTCTGTGCTACCAGCTCCTTAAATACCTACTGATTGCTGCAATTTCTTTTTGGTGAAGGTACGGGGCTATGGAGTCTTACAGGTCTTGAGAATGCACCCTCAAGATTAAGTATGAGTGTAAGCATGTATCGTGGAGGGGGTGGATATGGCCGACCAAAAACTGCACCACCTGATTTGCCATCCCTTCTTCTTGATTCCCGCATCTGCTATCTTGGCATGCCCATTGTGCCTGCTGTCACAGAACTCATAATTGCAGAGCTCCTTTGGTTGGATTATGATAACCCTGGCAAGCCCATTTACTTTTACATAAATTCCCCTGGCACTCAAAATGATAAAAGGGAGAGCATTGGATTTGAGACTGAGGCATATGCAATTGCAGACACAATCGCTTATGTCAAGCCAAAGGTGTTCACTGTAAATTGCGGTATGGCATTTGGTCAGGCAGCTATGCTTTTATCAATTGGGGACAAAGGCTACCGTGCAGTCCAACCAAATTCTGTAACTAAGTTGTACTCCCCAAAAGTGAATCAATCTGGTGGGACTGCTATCGACATGTGGATCAAGGCTAAGGAGCTGGATGCAAATACTGATTACTATATTGATCTTTTGACGAAAGGTACAGGGAAGCCACGAGAGGAAATTGCACATGATATTCAGAGGCCCAAGTATTTCAGGGCACAAGAAGCAATTGATTATGGCCTTGCTGACAAGGTCATTGAGAGCCGGGGTGTGGCAATGGAGAGAAGAAACTATGATGAGATGCTTGCACAGTCAAAAGCTGCACGACAACAGTATGCCAGGCCTGGGAGCCAGTCAGCTCCAGCTGGAGGTCGATAGAATTTGTTGAAGCTGCCATAACAAGCATTTCAAGCTTGTTGATTTGAGTCATGTTGTCTGGTCTTTGTATGAAAGTTGGGAGATAGCCTGGAGCACAACCAACATGGGTGTATTGAGCAAGTTATGATTGAGGTCAGGTTGTATTGGATGCAACTAAAGAGTTGAGTCTGCTGCACACATTTCTGCTGCATCAAATGTTTGTTATGTTTGAATTCATTGCACTCCAGGTTGAGCTAGAACATCAAAGCCATATGTGCAATAATTGATGGCAGACAGTAAGCATCCAAATTTGGATGCTGATCTCTGCTCTGTGAAAATCATTTCTATAGACTGTACTATCCACATGTCATGTTTATAGATTTCATGATTATGTTTCCTACACTGTCTTGCATAACTTCAGGTTCTCCTCTTACATAAACTTGGCCACAGTTCACCTACATTATGGTGCATGTCTGGTGCAACCAAACAGAGGATATTTTGGAAGCCTCTTAAAAGAGTCTCAACTTTCATTTCTGCATCACAACCTAAGACTGTTCTTTGATCGAAACACATACAAGCACTATTGATCAATTATCCTGGGTTCCTGTCTAACATGGCTACTAACCAAATTGCCAGCGATGTCACAAGTACTCAATGTTTCAAGGCAGAAAACACAAATGTATGCTTCCTCCTCAGATTGATGCACTAATGTAGATTGAGTCCCAGTGACATGAATTGTGGGGTCACTCTTGGTATAATGTTGTATACTTCACACACAATTCAAGGTTCCAGATTTCTTTGCTAAAACACACAAAGCATATGTGGCCAATTGCCTGGGATTCTATCCACTGAGGACAAACCAGTCCCCTTGCTCTTTAGTTCCAGGTCACTGATCAGCAGCAGGGTGAATCATTTACCTTAGTAGTGCTAGGGTTCATGACATAGTTGGTATGTCACCAAGAGCTTCCAATATGCACACTCTGCCAACAGCAGCTCAGTACTTGAGTTTTCCCAACTAGGATATTTGAGTAAATAGAAGATTTACTAAACCCAGAACTCATACAACTTGCACCAAATTCATCATTGAGTTTTCCCTGCTGCAGTGTTCTGCCACTGACAATGAATTTCTCAAAATCCAAATCATTGAAATTTCCGCTTTTGAATTGGCAGCAGTGTGGTAACACCAACTAAAACCAGAAGTCATTAAAAAAAACCCAACCAATCATGGCAGCTTAGCATTTCCAGCACCAAAAAAACAAATGCGAAAACCAGATTAAGTGATCAGTTACAAAATCTGCTGCATTGGCACTTACTAATCAGATACAAATTTTCTTTTGAAGCCTTAGAATGACAGAGAATCTTAAATGAAGTTGAAAAAATGCCTGCAAGAGCTTCGGTCACCAATAAAACCCCCCCAAAAAAATTTCCTTGTTGCTGATGATTGTAAACAATACAAATAAGTCGGTCACATTTTAATTATCACTTTGTCTATTCTTCCTGCTCCCCTCAAAAAAAAGTGTATGACAATTCTCTCCCCACTGACAACAACAACCACCCCAAGGATTGATAATCCAGAGGAAAAAGCCTTGAGAAACTCGTGCTTGATATGGCTGTGGCATCATCTAGAGGAAAAGCCTTGAGAACTTTGTGCTTGATATGGCATGAAGATCTTATGCTTTTCTCCCTCGATAAGAATCTATCTATCCTGAGACTTTCCCTCTGTCACAAAGACCAAAAGACTCTTTGGTAATGAAAGGTGAAGAAGAGCTCCTTTACTTGACAGACAGACAAATCAGAAAGCCAAGTATCTCCGTGAAAACTGCTTGGCACCTACCAAGCCTCCAGCAGCAATACCTCCCAGTGCTCCAGCTATGGCTGCAGTTCGAAAGCCAGCAGCTGCCTTGTATGCAGCCCCAGTGGCAAGGCCTGCCATGATGTTGTTGAGGATATCATCAGTGCCTCGCAGGTAGTAGGTTCCGGATTCCATCCCTGCATACAGAAGGCCCAGAATCCCGAACGTGTTGCCTGTGCTTCTACCCCTATGGCCTGAAGCATTCAACAACCTGTTGACACGGATCTTGAGCGTGTCTCCTTCTTCTCTGGACCTCAAACCCTCACCAAACCCTCTGATTCCTCCGAAAGCAGCCCCGGATAAGTACCCACAGCCCGTGTAGTATGTCAGATTCTCACTCAAGTTCCGTCTCTCTACTGCTGCCTCATCCGGGAACAGATGCTCTGGTTTCGTCGGCAGACGGTAGACGCTTTCTATAGACTTGAGATCCGCTGCTCCGTAAAGATCAGCGTATGGATTGTACAGCCGTCCTCCTCCCCCTGTATCCTCCGAGAAGACAGTTCCAGTTTGCGAACTTTGATTCTCGTCCTTCATCATCTTCTTCCCCTCCTCCTCCTCCTCCTCGGAAGTGACAAGCAGATGCGACAGGTGATGATGTACCCTTGGATCTCTTGTTCCCCTGTTGTATCGTTTCCTCTCTCCGCGGCGCCGCCGCCGCCGGCAACCAACCGCGACCACCTCCGATCTGCCCCCCAAAATCCCAGAGCTTTAACCACCTCTGAATCTCTTTCCGCTTCCTCCTCGTGCCTCTGTTCTTCACCACCCACGAATCTCAAATTGTCGTTGCAAGTTGATCAAACCCTAAATATTGAATATCTGATCATGGGAAACTCCTCGCAGAGAAGCAGCAAACTCAAACCCGCAAATCTAATGTGTATACGTAAAAATGAAAGAGAGTGAAAAAGAATCTACAGAAGTTAATGAAGAAGAAGAAGAGTGTGGCAATAAACCCACTTGACGACGACGATACCACCAACTACGTGAAACTTCTGCTGCATATGTGATTTTCGAACCTAGAGGGAGAGAGAAGAAAAAACAACAAAACGAAACAACAGTGAGCAAGGTCGATCTTCTCGGTTTTTACCAAATGTAAATGGACGGCCGTGACAGGAACCAGAGAAAGACGTATCGATCAAGGAAAAGGGACAAAGAAGTAGCAGAGACGCCGAGCAGCAGCCGCCGTTTTCCCCGCCAAGGAAGCACGGCATGCAGCAGAACGCGAGAGGTTGCAAAATGCACTCCCTCTCTCTCTCTACGGGCAGGGAAAAAGGGAAAGAGACGAGACGGGTGACCCGGGGAAACCCCGGCCCGGAGGGTGGGGTTTCCGGAAAGGGCAGTTTTGGCCAGTCGAGTGTGCAAGTTGCGTGGCCGCCGCGTGTTCAGAAAAAACTAACTTATATTGCCCTTTTACTGGATTTAAAAAAAATATTATATAATTTTCACAAATGTTGAAAATTTCCACCCCAAATAAATAAATAAATAAATAAATAAAAATAAAAGAAAAAAAAGAATTTCAAGCAAAATGTTGAATCTTCAAAGGAATATTCTACAAGAAAAATCTCAAAAAAAATAAATTCAAATTAAATAATTATGAAGGATGGATGGTAAGTGGTCAGGAAAACAGTTTTCTGTTGGGTTCTAGTTCCATAGCTAACCATGGTGGTTACCTCAGTTGGTAGGTTGTTAGTAGGTAGGTAGGTAGTAAAAATAGCTTTGGCACTTGATTTTTTTTAAAATTCTGAAATATTCAGCAGGTGATAATAATATTTATAAAATAATAATAATAAAAAAAATCTTTTCACGAGATTGACAGTTGAAATCTTGCTGACTCTTTTTTTTTTTTTATTAAAAATTTCGGCACAAGTAATAAATAGTTTTTTCAAAAAATTTGGCGAAAACGAAATATAATTTAATTCATATCAAAATCGTTCAGGTACTAGAGTTCTCCATAAAGTAAACCTGTATTTTTGCCTCCTTTCACCCCCTATCCCCTCTTTTCAGTGGTATCCACAAAGTAAAGTAAAGTGGAGACATTTTAATAAATCTCAGTATGAAATGCTGCAACTCGGTATGAAAGTGCTGATAACTCAGCATTTAATGCACAAGGTTCGAGACTAATTATAGTCAGTTGTATAGTTAGGAGCTAGTGAAAATATATGTAACAGCAGTGGAGACGCTCAGAAAGAAGAAGGAAAAACAGGATGAAACTCAGTTTACCACCAAAATTGATGGTTTCACAGGATGAAACTCAGTTTACCACCAAAATTGATGGTTTCACAGGATGAAACTTAGTTTACCACCAAAATTGATGGTTTCACAGGATGAAACTCAGTTTACCACCAAAATTGATGGTTTCACAGGATGAAACTTAGTTTACCACCAAAATTGATGGTTTCACAGGATGAAACTCAGTTTACCACCAAAATTGATGGTTTCACAGGATGAAACTTAGTTTACCACCAAAATTGATGGTTTCACAGGATGAAACTCAGTTTACCACCAAAATTGATGGTTTCATAGTTTGTCTGTCATCCATTTTAATCCAATCAAATTACTTTTCAATCGATTACAAATTCCAAAGATGATGGATGATTCATTGAAGCTGGTAGGCAACCACCCTTCCTTGTATTAGGGATGCCCATGGGTTACTAGTTACTTACTACCTTACCTACCCAACCAACTTGGGTACCTAGCATAGAAGAAGAATCTAGACGCTCAAAGAAAGGCTACAACCATGGAAATTTGCTACTCAAAGGCAAATTGGGTCTAAGGGGGGTATGTGCCCCCTGGGTATGTACTTTGTATTCTACTGGGATCCAAAAATCATGGATTTAGGGTTTAGGGAATTGGGAAGGCCAATTTTTTCTGTTCTGCCAAAATCCAATTCCTTTTCCACATTTTACCACATTTAAATCAATAATGTGGCAAAACCCACACAATATTGGGAAAAGGATCACATACAAACAAAACAATATTGGGAAACAAACCCAAAAGCATCACAAATGCTTATTTATACCCTGATGTTTTTTTTACCCAAATTCATATTTAATTTACTTAATTATTATGAGCTAATTAATTTAAACAAACTAATTTATTATTAATATTAATTATAAATCAGTTTGATTCAGGTAATTAGAATTTAGTTAATTAAAATAAAAAATAATTTAAAAAAGATGACAAGTGATTAATTATATGAATTTAGATAATTAATCACCTGATAATAAATTATCTAAAATAGAATAATTGATTATTTGAAGTGACTAACAAACAAATAGATGAATTAGACTGATTATTTCAAATAAAATTTTATTTATTTATTTAAAATAATTAACTATCTGATACTAATAATCTAAATTTATTAACTAACTAGCTAACTAATTAATTCAAATAATAAATCCAAAAAAATAATTATGAGATATTTAATTCAGAATTTTAGTTTTCAGATAATTATTTCAGATTTAAAAAGATAAATTATTTTTGATAATTAATTATATTAAACTAAATTAAGTAATAAATGACTATTTCAGATAATTAGATATTGAATAATTAATTCACATATATAAGTATCATATATATATATATATATATTAATTGTATGACTTAAATAATGAAAAACACATATAAAACATGTGGATAAAAATTTCTATAGTTGCAACTCAATTTGCAACTAAAAGTTTTAATCAAAATTTGTTTTCTTTTTGAATCCCATGTCACAAATTATATAAAGAAGGTATAAATATTTAAATACACATGTGAGTTTGGGATGAATTCAAAAAAGCTGAACCCTAAGGGCAAAACACAAATTTTAAAAAATAAAATTACATAACTATTATTTAATTTACCTAGTCTTGTATTTTCCTATTTACTTGTTTATTTATATAAGTAAGTAGATCCTATTTTTCTACCTAGGTCTATGTAAGTTGGTAGGTATAAATATGTAATGTAGGTATGTAGGTCTTAGGACCTATGAACCTACCTAACAATGGTTATGTATTGACCTACTTAGTTATTAAAATAATGTTTTATTTTTATTTTTTCAAAATTCAATTAATATTTCTTGAGGGAATTTTTTTATTGTGCACATGTCATAATTTCAACCATCTTAACAATCATAATAGATGATGGAAATCAATATTTCAAAAAAAAAAAACTAATTAAAAATATTTTCATAGTGTCATGTGTGAAATTTGAATGAATGGATGAAAATTAATAACACTAGAATGATGTTATTGTTGTAGTTGTGGTGGAGTTGCATAGTAATTGGAAATGAGTTGTTTCGACAAAATTGTAATTGATTTGCAATTGAAATACAATGAATTGCATCATATATACATACTTTTACAACTCATGCAACTTGTCTAATAACACTCACAATGTAAAAATATGATGAGTTGCAAGTGGTCCTTGCAATTAAAAAATTGAGTTGCAAGGCCAATTGCAAAACATTTCTTTTTTTCATAATGTATTAATATCTGCATTTTAATTCATTAAAAAACTCAATGATATCATCAATCCTTACTTTGACCTTTTCTTTTCAATGTGAATTCATGTGGCCTAATTTTCACCAACTTGTTATCCATCATGATTACATTATTCATGTGTTCATGCCATTACATTTTCCATTATTATTATATTCAACCATTTATTTAAAGGCAAATCTCCATTTTTTTCATTTTAATTTCTTGGTGTTTATCCAATCTATTAAGATTTATATAATCCCACTCATGAATTTCATTCAGAATTTTTACATAGGATTTTTTAAAGTAATAAATGTTTAGTCAATTTTTTTTGATAATGGTCATTTTAGATGAAGGGTAAATTAAATTTGAATATACATCTATTAAATAATTTGATTTGGTTGTTTCAAAACTGTTTGTTTAAATTGTTTAATTTTATATTTAAATTAAATCTAAAGATTATTTATTCATTGCAAAGTTAAAAAAAGAAATGTAGGATTGTAGTTAAATGACATTTTCAAATATATTTTGCATATGTTTTATCCATGATTTGAATCAATAAATAAGTTTTAAATTAATGAAACAAATGAGGTAACATTGTATCACTTTTTTTTTACTTAGTTTGTTTTCATCATAATACAAACTTACATTAATAATATTTGGTGTTCAATTAGCCTAAACATAATAAGGTGTCAATTAACCTATCGTTAAATCATCCATCAACAAAAATCAAGATGATTGAACATCAAAACAAAATTGGTTCTTTAGAAATAAGGTTCATAATCCCAACCTTTGTATAACATGAAAACCTTAAAAATCCACCTTACATAAAGCTAATAAAAAATTGATGACATTTAAAATGTGTGACACATGATCACAATCAACAAATGATCACTTTATATCACACAATAATGAGAATATAAGTAATCCTCTTCATGAAAATCATAAATCACATGATGCCAATTATTTCAATATATATCCATACGGGATAGAAAAATATGGACTACCAAATACACAAATACATGTTATTAGACAACATTGAATGGCTGATGGATGAACATATGTCCAATGCTATGCAAATGATTTACATAAGACATTTCAAAAATCAACAATATGACCAACATTTGTATCTTAGCTCATGTGAAAATATCCAAAATAAACAAACATGTTTATAACACATTCACATCAATGGCAACCATCGGATACTATCATTAATCGATCCACATGCATATCATTACAAAAGATTCCAACAAACTTTCTAATGAAATTTTTGAATGTGAAACATTTGGAAAACTTCAATGTTTTATTTCATCTTGCCCATTAAGTCATGCAACAACATGATACATGTTTGTTGAAATATTTTGAGGTTTTTTGTTTGATGTTAAATGTTAATATTTGTGCAAGAGGGATTACTCTAAAGAGCCCCCACCCAAAAAAATCATTCTTAACTAAATCAGCTTT
>Ga0209208_10005173_pt1 | contig 18234 bp, 7 predicted proteins | sample S1TSphfallax_3_FD_187694 | JGI IMG/M metagenome (GOLD analysis project Ga0209208, IMG submission 187694) | Host-associated microbial communities from peat moss isolated from Minnesota, USA - S1T2_Fd - Sphagnum fallax MG (SPAdes) (version 2) | ecosystem: Host-associated > Plants > Peat moss >... | reverse complement strand
TGGGCTTTCCCTCTCAAAGTAGGTAGAAAATTCTAACAAGTTGAATAACTTTATTTAAGCCTTCATGATGCCATGCCTTGCATAACCCTATTCAACACACTTTCCCCACTTTTGGAAACATAAAACACTTTATTCTTAACATGTTAACAATTTTTAGCATAATAGAATGTACCTCAAGGAACATTGGACATGGGGGAAATAGTTTTTCTCCTATTAATATGTTTTCAAGGAAAGTTAAACTTGGGAGCAAAAAGTTTGTCCTTACCCATAACCTTTATGCAAATCTTGCACCAAACATGTTTGACAAGTTTGTTTTCACTCAACACACTTTTTGCCCATGGTAATTTTATTGCTTAGCTTTCTTCATGTTTTTTATTCAATTCAAAACATCAAAACTTGAAATTGCTAGGGGGTTTAACATGAACCATGTGTAATAGCCAAAAATAAACCCAAATGTTCAACACAAGATTCAAGAAAAAATTAAAAGTGAGGAGTTTTATCTAATTCTTAAATGTTGGTCGAAATTCAAATTCAACAACATTATAATGCAATTTGTAAAGCTTGATTTAATATTTCGTCAAATTTTGCAAAATTTAACCTAGGAGTTTGTATTCATTCTTCATGGGTCATAAGATTAGTTAACAAAGTTTGACAATTGATTTTATAACAAAACTCAACATTCAAAGTGTGTAGCATAGTTTGATAATGAAAAGTTTACAACAAACCTTTGGCAATTAGAGTGGACGCACAACACCACTTATAATCGAAGTTTATAACAAAGCTTGGCAATCAATAACACTCATCACACTACGATGCAAGCATTATAATCAAAACTTACAACATTAAACTTGATTAACAAACTTCATTGTGTTACAATGCAAATGAAGTACAACAAAGTTGACTGTCTAGTGTCATTCAACCATGGAAAAGTTGAAATTCAAGTTGGAATTCAGTTTGTAATGTGTACAACATGAGAAAAGATAATCAATGGAAAATCATACATTCATCATTCATTTAAAAAATATCATTGGGTAGAAAATTGGGTGAAAGCACAATCAAATATACACAAAAAAGGTTTTGAGAAATTGTAATCAAATTTTTACACATAATGCAAGAAAGTAAAATTGAAACCTTTTCAATCATTGTCAAACCATCAATGTGTTAAATATTGAGTCCATAGATATTGTATATAAAGTTTGAAAAACATTGATGTGCTAGAAGTAGGTCAAAAGTTTTAATTTGTGAAGGTAAATGTTGCATAATGAAATTGACTAGTTGGATCGTGTTCAAAAATACTTTTACATTAAAAAATTGATATGCTACTATTTTAATTTTGGAAGATGAAAATGCATAAGTAAATTTTAGATTGCTGTGAACCAAGAAAGTTAAAAAATTCAATATTTCATTTATTTGAAGCCTATTTTGTTTCTTTGGATAATTTGTAAAACAAAAAAAATTCTACTTGCATTTAAAAAAAAAACTACTTAAATCTACTTAAACATCTGATTCTTCAATATCATTCACCTGAATTCAAAAAACATGTTCATATTAATCATTGAAATAAATAATAATTATAGGTTTAATATATTAAGGCTTATTTTATGGCTACATTACATTTTTTTGACAAGGATCACAAAATGTATATTTTGATTGTGCTTTCACCCAATCAATACGTCTTGCTATTGCAATGTTTTTGAATTTTGATTAATAAGGAAGTGTCTAGAAAAGGACTTATAGATCTATAATCTATATTATTACGAGAAGCTAATACCAAAAAAAGAAAAATCAAATGACCATTTTTGGGGTTTTGGGGGACTTTTTAAACTTGTGTTTCATCCTACATTAAAATTCTTACACATTTGTAAATGGACTAGTCATAACTCTTGGAATATTAAATCAAAGGTTTAATTGCAATCTACCATTGGTTGTATATGATTAAAATGGAAATGAAATTTTTTATTTAGGATGTGATTACAAATTGGAGTAGACATTGAAGTATTTTTTAGAACCCTAAAATTGTGGGAATTCATTTAGTTGGTCTCAATGTGAAAATTTTGACTTTTATGACATTTTCTCCATTCAATAATATTCAAAAATATATTAAGAATGGAGGGTAAGAGTTAATTCATGCAAAATTTTCAAATTTTGTAAACATATTCATTGTGAAAATGTTTATAACATTAAAAATTGTGGAAAATTGAATTCCTATCATGTTGTTTTTTGTCCACCTTAGTGTGGAACTATCTCGAGGATGACCGTTTATGTTTAGCCCTAAACTTCAAACCTTCTTGATTCCTTGCACATGGCACAAAACGCACAATATAAGCATAAGACATACAAAACAAACAATAGTTTTTAAAATGCACAATACAAATAAAGGAAAAATTCAAAAATAAAATAAAATTCACCTTAATGTTCCATAAGAAAAGGTTTGATTTATATTTGCATCTCAATGAGTCGACTCCTTCGGACCTCCTTTCAATGTTTTTATAACTTCAAATGGCTGCGAAATTGCAAATTGCAATTTGACCTTGAAGGTATGGTGATAATAAAAGAACTACAATTTGACCTTGAAGGTATAGTGATAATCAAAACATCTTTGACATGATTTACCTAAGTAACAAACTACAAGATTCACCTTCAAGTTTTCAAGTTAACTCTTAATGGGTAGTTGGCCATGGCAATCAAATAATTACTAAAGGTGGCCATTGGTGGGCTTCAAATGTTTGAAGGAACGAATAGTGACAAACTTCATGTGTGCAAAGGAAAAGGAAATGGCCAATCACAAGTGTATGAAAGGTTTAATGTTGGTGACTTGGATGAGTGAGATCTATTCTTGGGGGGACATTAGTTAAAAAAAGTGGAAAATACATGACAAAAAATATAGGGTGCAACATATTGGTTGTTGGGTAAAAAATATAAGTTAATTAGTTAAAACATAGGATACATTTTATTCAAATAATCAATTTAATTCCAATATAAGGTATGTAATAATATGATATAATGGATCACAATCAATATAGGGTGACTTAAAAATTCATATATTAAGAATTAAATAATAATAAGGGATAAAAAATAGGTTGAACAATTATTTATTACCCTTCCTAAAAATGGTTGTTTGACGCACATAGAATCCAAACCTTGCACTAAGTGCCCCTTCGAGGATCTATTTTAGTACATGAGATCGATTAACTATGAATGACCATTTTTATGAGTTTAGATGTTAATGAAAAAAAATAAAATAAAGGTGTTGAGTATTGACCCCTGGCTAGAAAAAAAATACCAATTCATTTGTCAAGGTAAAACGGATGGGTGGGATAACTATAAAAGGGAGATGGGCTAAGAGGTGGGGGACAATGTTATTTGTAAGAATTTTAGTTTGGAACCAAAACGGCAATGATCAATAGGATATCTAAAGAAAGTAGCAACCATTTGTCAGAAGACTTGGCCAACTTTGATTATAAACTATGAAAAACGATTTTTTTATTAACTTTTTATAAATTTGATTGCACACTAAAAACAATATAAAAATTTGATGATTTGTAGCATTTGAACAGACATTAGCTGGTTGCGTAGTGCTGCCTGCATGTCTGAACAGACATTACGTACTGCTTCTCCATCTCTGATCAGACCTTTACATGGTTCTATACTGCTTCCCCATATCTCATCAGACATTACCTGGTTACGTACGAATCATGCGTGGTTACTTCGTGTAGATCATTAATACGGAGTCTGGACCAAGAAGAAAAACTCGCTCATAAAATTGCACACTAATTTGATGTTTTGTAGTATTTGAACAGACATTAGCTGGTTGCGTAGTGCTGCCTGCATGGCTGAACAGACATTACGTACTGCTTCTCCATCTCTGATCAGATCTTTACATGGTTCTATACTGCTTCCCCATATCTCATCAGACATTACCTGGTTACGTACGAATCATGCGTGGTTAGACGTGTAGATCATCAATACGGAGTCTGGACCAACAAGAAAAACGTGCTCATAAAATTCATCCTAGATGAATTTCATCATTGGTATCAAAAAATTTGCTACGCATTCATTAGTCCATCATTCACCCCTTTCTTCGCAGCAGGTTACAAATAAATACGCCCTCCACCATCGCTGTCAAAAAAATAATAACAAATGAGATGGAGGCATTTGAAAAATAGTTGTAAAATAAAGGTAATGGTAAATGCAAAGTTAATGGGTTTTTTTCATATACAAGTAGGTTGACATGGGAAGGGAACGAAGTGGTTAGTTTTGGAAGATTCATTTTTAAAGTGGACAAGATAATTTCGTATTATGATGAATGACTTAAAACCATAAAAACTAGATAAATATAAAGAAGAAGTAGGAACTTGTCACCCTATGTTAATTGTCTCTTTTTATCTAGGTAAACAAAGGACAGGCAGTTCTCATGGATTGTCTTTTTTGTTAATTAACAAAAAAATACGATTATGTGGAAAAAATACACCATGTGAACCGCTTTGCTTTGTCATTATGTTGTTTTGTTTCATTTATGAATGTCCATTATACATCCATTATGGATAATGTTCATCTATCAATTTTCATTTTCATGCTTATCAAATATTTATCATTTTTTTTTTGTTTTCAAGTTTTTTTAAATATGAGTTTCCCGAGGGAGGTTTTCAAAGTATTTCCATTAACCTTTTGCCCCCCTTACTTAAGCATAAATGAACTAGTTTTGGGTTCTATTTCAACACTTTTACAAGCCTTTTCTTAAATGGGACATGCATTTATCAACATGCTAACTTGTTTTGTTTGTTATGTTAGTGTTTGCTTTAATGTTAATCAACAACTAATAACATAATTAAAATAAGAATTTATATTGCAAAAACCAATTAAGTTTTGGAACATATTTTGGAAGGACCCATTATCACCTAATGGAATTACATTTCACCTTATTTGACTCACCATGTTCTTGGTCGAAACAACCCCTACATGTTCAGTAGTAGATGCATGCGTGCAATGGATTGGAGGAGTTTTGCAGCGGTCTGAACCCTAAATCATAATCTTTTTTCTCTCCATCTGAAGTGTATCTATCTCTGTCTTGGAAGCTTCATGACCCATGTTGGTGAAGATGGGTAATCATGATCATCATCTCAAAGGGTTGCTGCTGCTCCTCCTCCTCTTCTTCTTCTCCTCATTCCTGTCATCATCCTCTTGTACTTCCGTGACGATGCAAGCTGGGTTATCCTTCCAACAACTCCTTTCCACAAACTCCCGCAGCTTTGAAATATCTGGTGACATGTTTGTGAAAGAAGACCTCTATACTAAAAAATAGGACCTATTTTGGGGAGCCTCTATAGTTTCCATTTTTTGGAGTGATGGACCAATCAAATTGAAAAAACAAAAAAGTGAACTTGGGAGGCACCTCATCTAATTAATGCAAAGCACAATAGGTAGGGTGTTCTTAGGGGTTCAAATAGAGATAGGCGAATTAGTACCCCGACCGGCTACAACTCCTCTGCCATTTCTCTCACGTTTCAGTGCAGCCAACTACAAATTCAAAATTATTTATAGAGTTTACTTTTTACTTTTTGGTTGTAAGCAACAGAATTTTCTGATGGACGATATTTGCATTAGGAGTGGAAGCAGATAAAAGTCTGACGGCCTAGACAGTGAATGATAAAGGACGGCCTTGGCAGCGTTTTTGGGGTGGCTAAAAATAGCCAAAATGATATGGAAAAATTCGGGTGCTAAAAGTAATACAGGAAAAATGTGGGGGAAAAAAGAAAATATTGCTCGGATTGAACTACATTAGTAGTCCTTTTCTTCTCAATGGCATATTTTAGGTTGCATCTTGTTTTTGGTCTTGAAACTTGTGAAAACAAATTCTGCAACGAACTTGCTTGGACTTTCACCTTATTTATATTTCATTTTGCTTCTTTTAGCAATTATTTGCTATTTTGGTGCTCCAACCATTACCACATGCACATGAAAAATGATCAAATCATTATAGCCAGATTAATCTAAATAGTTCACCTCTTTAGCCATTCATGCGTGCAAGAAAAAAAATCAAGCTTGCCAAGAATACTCACTTTTCCGTACAAAAAGCTATCCACCAAAAGCCGAAAAAGTCGAGGAAATATGCTGGCCCTTGGGTGGAGAAGCACCTATGCTGGGACAAGTAGTAATGGATTTACAGTTTCATACTAATCCATAGTACATGATCCTACAACTCACGAGACTCTCGGCCTTACCACATGGCAAGAAATCCTCCAATCAAACGATGAAGAATCTTGGAGGAATATTTTCTTTTTGTTTCCATATGCAGTTCTTAAAACCCGCGCTTGTTTTCTGGGTGACCATTATCATATTGTTTTGAAGTGATCCCAAGCTACATTTTTCGTGTCAAAAAACTCAATTTTGAGCTCAAAACTGTGGGCGCAGCCCTCACTAATTAATAGAGGCACGAATAAGTACCCGGCCAACTCCTCTGCCATTTCTCTGAGTTCACTCTAGTACAGACGTAAAAGCGTTTAAACCTTTAAGCTTTTAGTTGCGAGCTGCATGTTCTGTTGGATGATATTTGCATTTATAATGGAACAGATTCAGATAAAAGTCTGACGTGAATGATAAACGACGTCCTTGGGTGGACGAGCACCTACTCTCGTACAAGTAGCAGCCGCTTTACCATTCCATACTAATCCATAGTACATACTCACGAGACTCTTGACGTGAGAGTCTACAGTTTGTTGGCCCTTACCGTAACTATCTTGTGTAGGTGTGCTCCGTGTGTCAATATAAACGCACAAATTCTCTCAGTCTCTTCGCAATTTCTCACAATCTCTTTGGCGCTCGCGTCTGCCCCTCCTTCCACTGATCTAGCATTCCGCTTGCAAGCGTTGGCGGTGAGTGCGTGTTGAGGGAGAACGATTTGGCGATCATGGCGATGGCAATTTTCAAGGTTCCCGCTGCTGCGCTTCGTCTGCTGGTCATTGCTTGCATCATGCTAGTGACGGTGCAGGTGACGGAGGCCGCTCGTGAGCTTGACCATGGCGCTGGAGGTGTACTACTGCATAGCGACCAGGTGGCATCTGCGAACACAAAGGCTGCTCTCACCGTTTTCCCGGCGACTGCCTGCAAGCTTTTGCACTTACCTTGTGCCCTCCAGTTTTCTAGCGATGACGACTGCTTTCCAAATGGTCAACGTTGCTTGAGGTCTGAGGATTGCTGCAGTGGAATGTGCAATTTTGATCCTATTTTTCCTGGTTTATGTCAACAGCAGTGCTTTCCAAATGGTCAACGCTGCCTGAGGTCTGAGGATTGCTGCAGTGGAAAGTGCAATTTTGATCCTATTTTTCCTGGTAAATGTGAAGAGCAGGAGGACCAGGTCTGAGAACCTGAGAAGGAAGTTAAGATGAATCTGAAAATCGTGGTTTGTGGAGTTCATGCGCGGTTGCTTCAGATTTTAAACTAATAAATTCCCTGCAATCTGCCTTGCACTAGTGTTTCTTGTGGAGTGGAATTACGTTAACTCCAGAATGAATAGGGGTATTGGAAGTCTACAAATTATAGTTATGGTAAGCTATTGTACTACTACTCTCTGTTAGTCCACTTCTCCTAGTGTGTTTTTCTTTTTTTGTGTTCTAGCCAAAGCGGCGATGATCCACAAGAAGATTTATCCAGATTTGGCAACATACTAAATATGAAAATAAAAGTTTTAAAACATCTTCCTATTTTTTTGGCTACCTGTTTGAACCACGTATGGAAATTTGGCAAATTTGTTTTACTTTTTGTTAAATTCTCATCATTCAAAATCTTAAAAACACGTGATTTTAGCACTTTTAATTTTTAATATATCTTTTTGGCTATATATAGCCAGCGAGAAAAGACTGATTGGTGCACGTGTTTGGTCATGTTGTTCAATGGTCAGTATTTATTATTTGACATGGGCAAGATTTGTTTTAATATCTTTTTATGAAACATATGAAATAAAGCGGTATGTTTTGGTATGCTATGAACTTCAAAGTAATAGATTATCAAAGGATTGTCTATTAAAATTTAAAATGTTTAAAAACTATTCTCATAATTCCATTTTTAAGCACATTACCTATGTCTGAGTAAATTTTAAATTTTTCTTTTTTTTCAATAAGTTGCCTCCTACAAGCTTTTTGCATACAGTTTGAAAAAAGTGAAATGAACTTTTTGCTAAAGTGCACTAGCTATGACTAGTAAATGTTTTCATGCACATGTTTTTTTTTCTTGTAAGTTCTGATCTTTGCAAACACATTGTGATCAATGTTTATGATTCTTTTCTGGAGGCTGGACTCACACACTTGAGGAGAAGATTTAAGAAAATTGCTGAACACTAATTTTTGCACTAACAAAATTCAATAATTGGGAAATTCTTAAGCTATATTGGCATGGTAAAAGTTGACTTCTGAGCACAATTCATCACATAAGAGGCAAACAATAATTTGGATGTATAATTTAGGTTAATGATAGAACTCAAAAATATTTGCATCGCTTTTTTAATTATGAAAACTGAGTCGATTGTTAATTCTTCTGATAGATGTTGCCCTCTTTTTTCCTTTTTAGTGTTTCTGAGCAACTATACAGACCTATGTAGTGTATTTTATTTTTAAATTTTGTATTCAATTTTAGCCAACAATAAGGATATGGGAAAATTGGAACACTGGTTCACAAAACATTAAGTGGTGCAGGATTGGCAAATTGGGTTTCTGCTTTGTCAAGGTACTCATTAACATGATCCAATTATGGGAAAGGAGAGAAGAAAATAAGTGTTTCAAAAAGATTGAAGGGAAATTAACCTTTAGATCAAGGTCTTGATCTGCAACAAGTTAATTATCCCTTTCCTACATTAGCCCCTCAATTCTTGACTTAAAAAAAAATGGTGTTATTGTCCTTGCATCTTGTGGCATGACATTAATCCATCAGATACCATGTGATTAGTGGAAGTAGCCCTGAAAGGTAAAAATGCAAGCTTATCAGTTAGAACACCACAAAGCCTGTGATCTGGTGTCAAAAAACATCATTGGCTTTTCTGGTTTGATAGAAATGTGAAGGTAGGTTGGTTACTCAGCAAACAATGAGCACCTCAAAGCTGTATAGGAGCTGATTCACCAAGCCCGATCAAAGAAGGGGGGCATTAAGGCCCACTTTACACAAGGAGTGAAGGCCGAGATTCAACTCAAATCATGGGATTTACTTGAGGAGTTGAGGACGAATTAGAAAAAATCTTTTCAATCTGCCCCAAGTTACTAGTAAATGCTGAACTTTATGGCCTTGTTTGGGAAGCCAAGTTGCAACCCTTGGGGCCATTGTTTGAGCATTTATTAATTTCCTGACATCAATGTTATAGTATTTATTAGTAACTTGAGGCCAAACAATGAACCAAAAATGCTCAAAGTTGGCCCCAAGTTGTTTTGGGAGCTGCTAAATATCCCCCCCCCCCCATCGAGCTCTGTCTGGTGCATGTTTTTGTTGTCTTCTTGCACATGTTTCTTGGCCCTGCATGTTTATTTTGTCTTCTTGCACATGTTTTTCGACCCTGCATGCTTCTGCATAAAACTACACAGCACGTTCTACATGTTCTTTTATTCAGCAAAAGACCTTGTCCACAAGATCTTGTTCCAATGAAAATTGGCTGCATTACACCCCCTGTAAGCTTTGGGTACAAAAAAAATATGAATTGAGACACATGCCCTTTGCTCACCAAATGCAAAGCATTGTCTAATATTGTAGTCACTGAAGGGATTCCACAAACATTTGCTGAATAATTAATATTTAGTTAAAAATAAGCTTTGGCAGACGATTCTTGAATTTTGAACATTTCAACATAATTAATCTTATTAATAACAGAAACTTCTTTGCAACAATTTTGCCATTGTCTCACTATGCCATTAAATATTTGAACCCATTGACCTAGGTTCAAATCCCACATTGAACAAAGATTATTTTAAAACAAAATTTTCAGAAAGTTGACAATTTTGAAAATAATTTAATTATTCTTGAATTGATGGTTTAGGGAGTACAATATATTTGTTGGCATCACTTTAAGGGGGTATTGAAAGGGAGTTTTGTTGATTCCTTCCTTGGAAACATCCCTCATAATGTAGTTCTTGTGATGGTTTTTAAAGTCTCTTATTGTACAAAATGGTTTCAGAGCTCTTGCGTGCATTGGAGAAACCTTCTCATGCAAGTTTGGAAAACCCTTTTAAGGCATTTTGAGACTCCTAGCTTGTAGCATGCTCCTCAAAAAACTATCACAATGTGAGTTTAAATATACTTCACAATGGGGCTTATTACTAAATGGGGCAATCTTAAAGTAGCTTAGGGTAGACTATGTGGAAACATAACACAATGGTATTGTTTGCTTCGTATTAAATAATCTTGTCAACACCAAACATAATGGCACCTTATATCCAAAGGAATATTGGCCTCTCTTTTTACCTTATGCTTACAAAAGGCCTCTTACACTTAGTGTTGAGAATCCAAGCCCGATTCGTTAATCTTCATTAGTTAGGGGACTAAGAGAAAATAACTAAGTTACTTTGGTGATTTATTTTTAAATTTAATTTGTTAATTTGTTTTTCATTTTCATTTCTTACTTTTGATTTTGATGTTGATGGTTTAGAGTCTCTAGTCATTATTGCAAGTTGATGTGTTTTAATTGTGACAAAAAATTTGGTGTGTTCTTGATCTTATGCTCCATGTTTGTAAGTATGTTTTTTTCTTGTTTTTAGTTTTTTTGTGATAGAATTATTTTGTATTTTTTACTTAATTCCCTATTTGTTAACATGGTATTAGAGCTTAGGTTGTTCAATGAAAAACTCAAAGAAGATCTAGAGCTAAAAGGTTTCTAATTATTCCATAAGAGTTTATCAAGTGCAAAAGAGAACGAGGAAAGGGAAAAAACATATTTACAAAGAATGAAAATTGTGTAGGTTAGATTGTTTAAATCTAGATCTTGATTTATTGTTGAAAGTTCTTGAGTTAAAACTTGGAGGGATTATAAAAGAGTATAAGGCACTTTCATTTTAAAAATTTACAGAAGAAGATGTATGTGTTTTGTGAAAGATATGGGGTTTTGAAACTTTTATCCTAAAGTTGGTTTTTTTATCACATCATTTTCATTAGAGTTTTTTTGAACTTGTAGCTTTGAATTTTTTGCAAGGAAAAGAAGCTACAAGGAAAAACCTTGAAGAATTGGAGGACAAACATTTTTCAAGTTTGATAACTTGCAATTTGGATGTGTGGCAATAGTAATAATGACATGAAATGAAGGGGGCTAGCCAAGCTTGATGAAACCTTTAAATTTCCAACTTAGATGTTAGAAAGTTGTATTCAAATTTGAATTTGTTTTATAATAATAGCTAGGGCATGTGACCATAAATTTTCAATACTTTCAAACTTGTAATTAAGGAGAATTCAACGAGGAAATGGGCATGTTTTGGCACAAGTGAAGAATGGCAAGATTCAAAAAATCATTTTCAGCTTTCCCTTGATTGTTTAAGTTCATTTTTGGTGTATGAAAAATAAAATATGTCAAGATTGTTTTTGGAATGTTCTAAGTTCATTTGAAGCTACTTACAAAACTTGTGTGCTAAAAAGTGTGTTAGGGTGTAATTTGACATGGTGTTGAATATCCAAACTCATAAGATCCATAATGAGATATTAGTGAATTTTGATGAAAAGGAACTAGATAAATATAGTTATTAAGACTATTAACGTTTCTAGCTCCATTAGATTTCAATTATAGAACTAGAGTTGACTTGAATTGAAAACAAATTGCCAACATTTGGGTTCCCTTCAAACTATTATATATTTCTTGCTTATATACTTATACCTTAAAACACCTTAATGTTATTTCTTCCCTTCAATTGCCTAAGGTTCTAGTAGTTGTTTAATCCATTTAATCTTCATTCCATTTATAGATCATCCACATATAATAACCCCAAAGGATAAAAACCTATTTATTTGAAATTCATCGTTAATATTTAACCACATTGATTATAAACATTATGATTCTTACAACTTGAACATTAACCCCATATAACACTCATAGAACATATGTAAGTATACCACCTAATAAAAATTAGCAGTGAAAAATTAAAAAACACCTCACATGTACCTTCTCCGATTGCCATCCATAATTAGGGGGGAATGAAGATAATGTTTCAAGTGGAGGTAACTCAACAAAAATCTTTGTCCATCACATCACCATAAGAACTCAACTAGTAGTAATAACAAATGGGGTAGAATAAATACAATAGATACTTTATCCACAACCACTTAATTCAAATTAGATGAAGGGGGAAGGTAATTTTGTTCAAACAATTAAGAGGCACTACATCAAAAAAAATGGTAAATAGAATTAGAAAAATGATTGGTGTTGTAGTTATAACCACCATATACAACTTGACTTGACTACATATTCAAAATGTCCACGTCATATTTACCATGAATCACATAAGTGGTCTAATCATAAATGTCATGTGACTATGTCCTTTATGATTGTAGTTGTAATGGATGCAATCATGGAAACACATCCAATAACTCACAATGTGACATGTGGCACCAAAATAAGAAAATCAATATTTTGACCTAATAATATGGTGCCACATGGCAATCAAAAGTGAATCAAATAAGGTTAAACCTTTTAGGCTAGGTTGTTTAACCTATGAAACTTACCCTAGAACACTTAGGCTAAACAAACAAAATTTTAAACCTCAAGCTAGACACTTAGGTTCTATCTAGGATATAATTGATAGGACAACTTCAACCTCTCATCTCCACTTTTGGGGTTTAAGTCTTTAACCATTGCACCACAACTTTTTTTTTGTCACAAATTTAGTTACCACCGAATTTTAAACATTAAAGTTTTTAGCTTAAATTAACCTAGGTCACCCTAGGTTATGTAACAATTTAGCTTAAGCTAACTTAACCTAATTGAAACCTTTTTAAATTAAACTTATGTAACCTAAGGCTATTAGGTTAAATTAGGCTAAATTAAACTAAACTTGAAATTAAAAAGTAATTTAAGTTAAACAAAACTATTTAGGCTGAATAATGATGAATTTGATCAAATTTGGCTAAATTGTGCTACTTGGGCTAAACTTGTTTCAACAAGGCTAAACATGACTAGATGTGAATAATTTGGTTACTTAGGTTAAATTTGGATAAATTTGATTAAACATCGCTAAGCTAGGATAAATTAAACTAGCCTAAACTACATCGGCTAATTTAGGCTATATTAGATATCTTAATCTACATTTGGTTAAACTAACATGGAATACATTAAACTAAGCTACTAAGGCTAAACTTGGTCACACTAATTTAAATTAAGATGCAATATGTTAAACTTGGTTAAATTAAGCTAGGTTAAATTAAGTTAAACTAAAATATTTAGGCTAAATTTGGTTTAAGTTTGTTAAATTAAGACAAAATAGGTTGAACTAAGTTATTTTAGGAGAAATGTGTCTAATTTAAATTAAAATAAATTATTCATTCTAAAATTGATTAACTGTGGTTGAATTTGGCTCACTAGGATAAAGTCGACTAAACTATATTTTTTAGGTTAAACAAGGTTAAAATAGCTAAACTTAGTTAAACTTGATTAAAGTAGGTTTAATTTTGCTACACTTAGCTAACTTAAAATAAGCTAAATTAACTTAACATTAGCTTAATTTAAAATATTTTAAATTAAATTAAATTAGGAAATTTAAACTAAATTCAGCAAAAATAAATTAAACTAAGTTAGTCTAAAGTACATAAAGCTAAATTAGATTATCTAAATTAAGTTAAATTTATTTACATGGATTGGTGCATTTTTACATTTCAAATTTCTAAAAACCAGCATTATGAAAATTGGTTCAAAAATCTAAAAAAAACATTGATACCTTACACTCGTGTATATATATTTTTTAAAATTAAAGAATGAAAATCAGAATTCTTTGTAAATTATTGGCAGGTTCTAGAAAATTTTGATATCCACCTAACATTAGTATAAATGACACAAGGGGGAAGGCAAACATTTCAAATATAATCTCCTACCCCCTTTGCTTAGTTAGGAAATACGTAAAAGATAAAATCTTTAAAAATTAACTAATAGTCCAAGAAGTAGCCCTTTAACTTTGGTGGTATAGTTAAAGTAGTAGGGAAATGTCACCAAGGAGAAGTTGATGGGTCATTTGTGGGAAATGAATCAAGAGGTAGTCACCACCAAAGATTAAGTAGATATTTGTCATGTGTTATTATGTAAGATGTTGATTTTTATCTAAACCTTTTCAATACAAAGATAGTTTCACAAAGCGGCAAAAGCATTAGCAGGAGCCAACACTCTTGAATCCAATAGCATTTTATAAAAATTCTTTGTTAAATTTTGGCACATTGTAAGATAGGATTATTTTAATATGATTGAAAACTCCATTGCAATTGACAAATTCTCCAAAAAAGTCACTAAGGGGGTGATTATGTCAATATTCAAAAGTGGTGATAAGGACGAGTTGGGGAATTGGCACCCTATTTTGTTCTTGAATGTAGCCCACAAGATCTACACCAAAACATTGCAACTTCACCTTCAACCAATGTTGATGGGTGATCACCACTGACCAATTCACATTCCTCCCCTTGAGGTACACATTACACAATGTAGTTTTGACACATAGAACTATTGATTGGGCAAGACACACTAAGTAGGATTTGATTGTCTTCAAACTAGATTTTGCAAAAGCTTATGATAAAGTTGCTTGGGAATTTTCATTCCTAACCATGAGGAAGATAGGGGTGATTGAGGAGCTTGTCGAAATGGTTTTTTTTTTTTTAAGATGTAGAATCTTTCATCCTCCTTAATGGTAGAATTATTCCTTCATTTTCAATATAAAAAAAGAGGTCTGAAGTAAAGTTGCCCACTTGCCCCATATCTTTTTTTATTTGTGGGAGAGGTCCTTAATATATTTTTTCAAAGATGTAGTGCATACTAGAATTGTTAAAGAATTGTGATGCCAAGAGATGAGAAGGAACAAACCTTACATCAATAAGCTGATGATATTTTTCTCAACTTAGTTCTAGAGAAGGACTTTATAAATAATGTAATGAGCCTTTTTAACAAGTTTTTGAAAATTTCAAGACTGAAACTCAAGTGGCAAAATTAAATGGCGTTTTGGCATGGTTGTTCGAATTTCAGACCTAATTGAACTAGGAAATGCTGATGGAAATGGGCAACAGATGGAGAAAATTCTAAATTGCTAGGTACTACTTTTGGACTAAAGTTTGAGATACAAGACATAGACACCTTTCTTACAAAGCAAATCCAATAGAAGCTCCACTTTTGGAGTACATTCCACCTTCCATTAACTAGTAGAACAACCATTGTCAATTTAGTGTTGAGTTCAACATTCTAATCTTTTATGGTATACCGGTGAGGTCAATTAAAACCATCCAAAAATGCAAGGCTATCCTATGCACTTATTTTGGAGTATGTAGGACACCAACACCAAGATTAGAGTAAGGTATAATAAGAATATTGTTGGAGGGTTGAATCTTGTGGACCCAAATTAGGCTTTCATAATTGTATTATGTAAGTGGATTTTGATGGCATTTGAACTTGGTGACTCTAATATGGAGATCTTTTGGAGATATTGAATGAACAAAACCCTACTTTCTAAGCACAAAAACTGAGTGCCAAATATTTAATGGGGTTTAGTGCAACATCACCTAACAGAAGCAGGTTTCAAATTGTAGAACTACAAATGTGAAGCTTAGAAGTTGATGAACTAAACCATTTGCTCAAACCCCTTTACTTTAACAAAAGGCATAAATAATGTAAAAAATTGGTGGTCAACATACTTTCAGAGAGAAGAATTTGGGGTATCCATCCTGAGGGCAAAACAATTGAACGGCAATGGTCTCAAAACAATTGGTGACCTGAAGAATCCTGTAACAAAAAAAATTCAATAGATGGATAAAATTGAGAAATGAGTACCAATTAAAAGAAGATTACTACGGCATCTGAGAGAGGATAATCGAAAAGCTTTTAGAGTATTGGAAAACAAAACTCCATGCCCATAAACAACAAATGGTTCAAGGAAAATGGCTTGTGTTCTAAACTAGTAACATAGAATACAACCCACAACACATGGTTTGCACAATCAAAAAGTTCTTCCCTTGTGCAAAGGTTATTGTTGGCTAGAAATATTTTGTAGAGCTTGCGACATACATCAGTAACTTTAGGTCCAATATCCTAATAAAGTGCAATAAGGGGAAAAAAAAATGTCAAAATTGCAAAATAGTGTATGGCACATTATATGCATGTCTATTGTTAGAAAAGTTCAAGAAGAACATTTTTTCACCTCTTTCATGGCAAGGTGAAAACCATACAATTTGACCCGAATGAGGACTTGGTTTGATGAAACTCCTCCTTTGAGTCCAACTCTATTAAGAAAGGAAGAAGGTTGCCAAGCAATAGGGAATCCCTGCAACATGAATCCTTAAGAAATGGCTTGACCTCTTGTCTCTTAGCTACAATGTTAGATGGAGGAATGATTGGAGCAAGACTTGTACAAAGAAAGGTGCTGGATTTATTTGGTCCATGTACCACAAGGACATAGCTATCCATGCTTGGAGAGTGCAAATGTGTAAGGATGTGAATATCAATTGGCCTATGTGTGACCGAGCTACTTCCAAAACCCTTCAACATAGATTCTATGAATGTCCTAGAGCTAAACTGGCATGGACTTGAGCTGCCATCATTATTTTTAGATTGAAACATCCCTTGCAATTAGAAGGCAAGATGAAGAGACTTGACATCATGTAGTGCTTATTCAATAAGAAGCTCTTCAAGGCTTATACGGAGTTTAATTAGTTCAATCTGGACTCTGTTAAGAGCTGTGATAATGTGGTGCCTATGAAAAAAGATGATAAGGTTTGAAGGATCTGACCTTCTGTGATCTGAGACTGGGTCATATGATTATGGACGGTGTTGTGGCCTATGGTAGGCTGGAATGGATGAGACTCTTCAGCTGATTGATAGGGTCATTTTGCTGAAAAAGAAGTCCTATATAATTTTAACAAGAGGTGTTGCCCTCACATTTTGTGCTACAGACAGTTGATGACTTGGTTGAAATTGTTAACTACCAAATCTAATTAGCTTCTTTGATTAGTTGTGTCTTTGTGGGTTGCTGCCCCCTCCCCCAACTTGGGACTATTGTTTTCTTTTCTTTTTTGCAATGGATTTCTCCATTTGTTCCAAAAGTAAAATAAAACCATGACAATCAATTCTATGATTAGAATTTGCATGCAGCCCATGAGAAGCTGAACACAAACTCAAGAGGGTTTTTTCTTTTTTCCTTTGTGGGGGGAGGGAGGGGTAGGGGGAGGGATTAAAAATCTTTTGTGTTCTCATCATGTTCCCATGTGTTCCTATATTTACCCATGTGTTTCCCTTGGGTTCTCCATGATGTTCCTCAGGTTCCCAATGAGTTCCCCAAGGGTGCTCAAAATAGCATCTCACTGGTTGGCCCCTTCTCACCCACATAGGTGGGCCAAAGGGGAGGGACTCCATTTCCACATAGAAACTTCTATTGTGAGAAGCCTCTCAAGTTTCAGTCTTTATTTTTTGGTATTGGGCGAATCAAACTGGCCCACTGCAAACATAAAATTATTTACAGTTTTTCCTTTGTAGGTTTTCGTTGCAAGCAAACAGCATCTTCTGTTGGATGATATTTGGATTTATAGTGGAACTGAAGCAGATTAAAGTCCTCAAAGTGCAATGATTGATAAAGCACGTCCTGGCCTTGACAAGGGTGGCAGTAATTCATCCGATGAAGGGATGAGAGATTGGAAATCTTGGATGAAAATTCTCTTTTTATTTTGGGGTGCAAGTCTAAAACCCACGCACGTTTTCCGGGAGACCTTTGCCATATTGTTCTGAAGTTATCCAAATGTTTTATCTCACAAATCCCATGTCAGATTACAATTATCAATCTTGAGCCAATAGGTTACAAGTATGGCATGCTTTGGAGAAGGGGTATTAACTGAGGCCAAAATATAGTGGTAACCATGTATAGGAATAGACCAATGAGACACTTAGCATACACCCAAGAGGGTTTCTCTTTTTTCTCCTTTTGGCTGGGGGAATGGGGGTGTGAGGATGGTATTTTTTAATTCTTGTGTTCCCATCATTTTCCCAAGTTACCAATTTGGTGCCCAAGGGTGTTCCAAAGAGCACCTCATTTTATTCCATATCCC
>Ga0209208_10005172_pt1 | contig 18236 bp, 15 predicted proteins | sample S1TSphfallax_3_FD_187694 | JGI IMG/M metagenome (GOLD analysis project Ga0209208, IMG submission 187694) | Host-associated microbial communities from peat moss isolated from Minnesota, USA - S1T2_Fd - Sphagnum fallax MG (SPAdes) (version 2) | ecosystem: Host-associated > Plants > Peat moss >... | reverse complement strand
GGGGGGGGGGGGGGGGGGGGGGGGGGGTAGGTTCGGAGTGGCTACCAAGATGGTTACCACCACCATTACGGCCTCATTTTCCTTTGGTTCGATACAAGCATGACGCTATTATGATTTTTTTTTGTTACTTGGGTGGCTTTCAAGAGTTATTTGTGAGAGCTCTAGCAGCTTCCTCCAAATTCATTGTTTCTTTTCGGCGAATTTCGTTTCACCAATTAGCAACAAAAGTTTTTTTAGTAAATTGTTTTTTTGAGTGCAAAAGTCAATGAATTTTGCTAAAATTCGGGAAAAAAATTTGTGTCAAAAAATTTTTAAACCACAAAATTGAAGAAAATACCATTGCTTCTTCTATCATGCTTTTTGGATGTTGCCGTTGGATGTTTTCATGGTAACTTCCAAAAACTTTGAACTCTTTCATCACTCCACCCAAGTTCCGTCCAAATGGCCCACAACCATAGGTGCTTACTTATGGATGGACTTCCCCCAAGGGGAGGACATACCATGGTAAGAAGGTGCATAGTACTACACTACCGAGAGCATTGTGGCCTGAGGAGGAGGACTTGTGAATTTATTTTTCAACAAATTGTGTGCTTTTTTTGACAAAACATTTGGGGAAATTTTGGAGAAATATGTTTTTGCTAGTGTTAAGTTGACTAATTTTGGGGGAAAACTCACCATTTTTTATATCACAAAATTGAGAAAAAAACTCTAGAGTTAGAAGTGATCCTTGCTTTGGGTCTCACTCTACTCACTCATCCTCACTTTCTAGCTAGTCCTAAAGCCCCCCCCCCAAGTGAGAAACTAAGGATGAATTCCCAAATTGGGTTATTTTCCAACCAAATCTCACTCTCTTCTTTTCTCATCTCTTCATGTTCTCTTGAGCATTTCTTCACATCACCTATGGAGCTATCAACCAAGAGTTGCACCATCTCCCTCCCTCAACTCACAAAAGAAGAATCAAATGCTTGGTAAGCAATTAATTCCACATCTTTTTGGCTAGAAGTAGCAATTACGAGAATTAAAAAAAAAAAAAACACCACAAAATAATGCACACTCATATCATTTTTTTGAGACTTTTGCTTGTACAAAACCCAAAACATCCAAGGATGTAATTTTCTCTTTAATCACAACTCAATCAACAACATTGTGAATTTGATAGAGTGTAGGGAGAAATCGTCAACAAAATCTGCAATCTTCTTCACTAAGTGGGAAAATTACAAAAAGCGAATTCCCGATGAGGAAATGAGGCAAAGAAATAGCTAGAAGATGATGAAACCCTAGCAAGCTTTATTAAAGAAAGCACTCAGCAAAGGGGGAAAGGATAACAAAGAGAGAGGACCCAAGTCCAAGCCAAGACCATCAAAACCCAAAGCGAGTCACAAAGGGCAAAGGAACAAATTATGTTCTAGAATCTCCACTAGTTGTAAGAAACTCGTGCCATCTCAAGTTTATAGAAGGGATTCTAAGTTTTCTCCTAAGACATTTTTTCTCTTTGGCTAAGGTCCATGGTGACTTTGCAATCTTGTCATATACTTTGGCCAAAAAGGAGCTGAACTTTGAACTTTTTCCAACTTAACAAATAATTCTAATATCTAATGCAAGTTGTTTTCCCCTTTCCTTTTCCTTTCTTTTCAATTTTGTGATGCAACCAAACTAACAATCATCCAAAAAAAGATTTAACCAAATTTGGCTATAGATCACATATGAATTTTTTAAAAAGTTATTTTGTATTTTGGCTATTTTTGGAACTTGATATATACAAAATTGGTGAAATTAAAATTTTTTTTTTGGAAATCTGGGGAATTAGGGCCATTATTTTCATAAGAATCTTTTTTGTGAGTTGAAATCATATTTTTCAAATATAAAAAAATGCAACAATGCCTCCCCAAAAAAACATGGATCCTATGCGAAAAGATTTTTTAAAAATTTATAATAAAAACATGTAAAAAAATTAGAAGTTTTTGCAACTTAAATTACTTATCATTTAGTAGTTGCCATTTTCATATGTCTAGCTTTTCACTATGCCAAATTTTGTCCATTCAAATCCATGTGTTTTCATCTTATTTTTTAATTGCTATCATTTGTGACTAAAATTGAAGTACTACCCCGTGCCACCAAAGTAGTTGCAAAGTGTGACTAAGATAGGGTACCACCGAACATTATGCTTGTAAATGTGACTAGGTTTTGTGCATTGTGATACAAAGTGGATGAAAGCAAGATGAAAAATCAATTATTGTTAAATACATTTAACAAAACCCAATAAAAAATGATAGCTTAATTGTTTTTTATGCTTGTAATATGTGTTTATAATTACACAAGACAATTTATTACACCAAGTATTGGTGTCTTATTCATCGTGTGTTGCAACTATAAATCAAAGTTGCAACCTAACGAGGAGGTTACCTATCACTCATGAAATGTACAACTTTGCTTCTAAACATGGTCACAACTTTTGATATTTTAATCATTAAAAATGTTAAGAAAATAAAATTCCATAGAAAAATCCAAATCTAATCTTATTTAGAATAAAAGAATTTTTGAATGGTCCAACACCTTTGGACCTTCTTATGAATTCAATTAAAACTTACAATAATTGCAAAGTTGTTTGTTGAAGGGTTTTGAGTTTTTTTTATAAAAAAAAGCACATTCAAGTTTATAGAACTATTTGAAATTAATATTCAACAAGTGTTATGTGTTTATAATCAGATTCTCTCATTAACAAAGAAAAAAAAGACTCCCAAAAAGACTCCAAATTTACAGGATTCTAACCTCATGAATAAACAAACACAGTTTAAGATGGACAAACCCTAAACCCTAAACCTGGAATTTTTGACTATAAGGAATTCATGTCGCTCAGAAATCCTAGAAACTGATGAAGGAAGGAGAAGAAGAAGAAGAAGCTCAGATGCCTCCCTGCTAGACACTTTGTGAATGCAACAAGCCACACAGATTGCTTAGCTTCATGAGCCACCACCCTTGGAATTGTTTGTTGTTGTGATTGCTGCTTCTTCAAATCACAAGTTGCAATGAACCCTTAGACCCTAAACATGAAATTTTCCACTCTATGAAATCCACCTCACTCAGAAGCCCTTGGAATTGGTTGTTGTTGTTGCTGCTGCTTCAAATCAGAACTCGCAAGGAACGCCAAACCCTAAACCTGAAATATTTCTCTAAAGAAATTCACCTCGTTCAGAAACACTTGGAATAGGTTGTTGTTGTTGCTGCTGCTTGAAATCAGAACTCGCAGGGAACCTAAACCTGAAATTTTCTGCTCTAAGAAACTCACTTCATTCAGAAACCCTTTGAAATTGATGAAGGAAGAAGAAGAAGAAGAAGAAGAAGAAGAAACTCTGCTTCCAGGCTGCTACACTTTGTGAATGAAACCAACTAGCCACAGATTGCTTCATGAGCCACACCTCCCTTGGAATTGCTGGTTGTTGTTCTTCCTGCTGCTTCCCAACTTTGTGAGCAACAAACTCAACATGCTGTCACCACCCAATATACTGAATGAGTATCAAGTGCCAACCCTCTGGTACAGCTATGGACTTCACTGGGTGTCAACAATCATCCCAGCAAGGTAGCATTGGAAAAGAGCTTTTCAATGGGCTTTTGATGGATCAATTGGCTCAACCCTTGTTTTGCTTGAAGAGACTGGTCCATCAGTCCAACCTGTGTAGCTTGATTGCAGACTCTGGTATTCATTCATCAAACATGTACATGTCTTGATCCTCCTTAGCAGATCAAGACACCAGAAAAAGTAAAATTTATTTACACAAAACATTCAAAGAGCTCAAATACAGGCTCAGATGCAATATCACGGCTCATGGGATGATGATGCTGCACATGATGATGAAGCTCAGAGCTGGAGCTTGCAGATGTGGTACAGACTTGGAAGGAATTGAGAACAGGATTGCTAATTATGTCTGCAGAAGTCTTCCCTTGCAGCATTTTGGACATCATCATGAACATCATCATTTTGTTGTTGTTCCTGCAACTACTATAATTACTGCTGCCTGCTGCTTGATCTGTTCTTGAAACCCTAGATTTCAGTGGCCATGTTGCAGCTGCCAAATGTCGAGAAGCTGTTGCAGTGGGTGGAGGAGATGTCGGAGTAGAGTGTTGGTGGTACTGCTCCTGCTGCTCCTGTTGGTGGTGGGATTGCTCCTGATCTTCTGCATGATGCAGATTCTCCTGCTGCGATAGGATGTTAACACTAATGCTGGTATCCCCTGAATGTTGCACCGCAGTTTGCTTCCCCTTGTGATGATGCGAGCTGGTGTCTGCCACACAGCAGCTGATCGCTCCTCCTGAACGGATCTTCTGAGCTACAGCAGCATGAGCAGAAACAGATCCTGTTGTGATCTGATCAGGCAAGAATTTTTCTGTTCCTTGGCTGCTGCACTGATCAAGATCGTCATCTTCTTGGGACGAGTCTGCAGCATCCTGTGCTGCAAAAGGCGACATGATGATCTTCAATGCTAGAATCAAACATAGAGCCCTAGTGGAGCTCGATAGGGGAGGATCAGTGCAGCTGAAAATTTCCTGTGAACATCATCCTCTTGTTACTGGACTTGTCTTTGGTGATCAAGCACATATTCTAGATCAGGTCTACAGATGATGGACCGATCATGGGACTGTGACTCTTACCAGTCACAAAGGAGCTTGCAGATCGGAAGCTTGATTGCAGATGATCAGAATTTAGACTGAATGTGTCAGTGACGCTAATGCAGCAGCAGCTGTTTAGGATCTGCTGATGATCCTGCAACAGCTCCTGCAACAACTGCTCCTGCAGTCTCTGAATCTCCTGATTGATGCAGTTTGAGCTGGTCCCGCCGGCGAGAGCATGAGTACCAGCTGCAGCTTGCACAGCTGCTACTGATTCAAGCCAGGGACCTGCAGCTGCAGCATCCTCTACATGATCTGAGGAGAGCTCAGACGACGTCCTAGGACCTGCTGCTGCGGCTGCTGCACTGGTCACGTGATCCGGCTGCTGCTGCTGCTCCAAGGTCATGGGTTGCAGCAAGGTGAGTGCGGAAGCTGCTGGCAAGGCTGCTGCTAGTCCGATATTCACACGACAGAGAGGGCAGGTGGAATGCGAGTGCAACCAAGTGTCGATGCACAAGAGATGGAAAGAGTGATTGCATTTGGGAAGAATGCGCAAGGTGTCACCCTCTTGGTACTCACTCAAGCACACGGAGCAGCCCATGTTTGTACAGCCTTGTGTATTCATCAGGCCCAGCTGCTCAGCGCCGAAAGTGCAGGTGGGTATGCGTCCGATCAACGCTTCCTCCAACCCCATCGCATTCGGAGACCACATCTGATCCTCCATCAGCACCTGCACAAAACCCCGGCCCGGCGACCCATTCATGAGAATCAAGCACAGGAGAAACAAATTTGAAGCCCACGATGCAGAGTGCGCCGAAGTGGCCCCCGAATCTTCCCAACTTCGCACAAGATCAGATCTTGGTCAAGATGATGCAAGAGGGCCGAAACCGTGGACGGAGATGCAGGTTAGAATCGGTCTTAGATATACTGCACTCACAAGCGTTCCAGATGGATGTGGAGCTGCTGCTGCTGCTGCGAGTCTGGAGCCCCACCACGGCAGTACGCTGCGATTGCAATACTTGGAGAAGATTCGGTAGTAAGTGATAATGAGAAAAGCTCCTCCCAACACTCCTATCACTGCCAGCACTGCGGGGCTGAATGCATTTAGCTTGGAGATTTCATTGTTGCTGCTCACAGTTGCAGCTGCAGGGGGACTAGAGCTTGCAGAGTAGCTGGTGCTGCTGTTGCTCGAGTATAACGGATTACTACTATCCAAATGCTTGAAACTCATCTTCGAATAACTCGATGATCCGATAAAGCTTTTATTGCGATTCTAAAGCTTTTTTCTTGTGTCCGTGGTAGAAGAACTCTACATCTCAGCTGACTTCGTCAATTGGACAAAACAGCACGCCACTCGATTCACGCCGCATTCATGCATTGTTGAATTCATATCAAATCCATTGTAAGATTTATATCACTGCTCAAGCTGCTGCAGCTTCACGCAAATCTGCATCCAGTCTTGTATCCATGATCATCGATCTAGCTACTACATGCACGCATGCGAAATGCGACAACTTGTATTCTTTCCTGCAGTCGATTCTTTCCTGCAGTCGCTTGTAATAACAAGCACCAAATTGACATGCGTGAAATTCATCACAACTAAGTGATTCAGGGAAGGAAAAAACCCTTTTTCCAATCTCATGCAGATCTATAAAGCACTGATCACTGGAATAAGATTGATCGATTTTATTTTTCAATTTACAAAAGTTCGAACATATGCTGTGACACACATACAGCACACACAGTGCATAGCCGGATCATGATCCACCACATGACATTATCAGCTTCGGCGCTCGTCGACGACGACGACGACGCGCGCAGCCGAGAGATGTAGCTGGGCTAGAACTGGGCGATCCATAAACTCCGCGATCTCTTTGAAGATCGATCCGTTGGGAAAAATGGAGCAGATCCCTGGGAGACCGGGCGGGATCGCTCCGATTCAATCGACAAACCCGGGAATGGATAAAGAACAGCCGTGGAGAGGGAGAAAGAGAGAGAGAGAGCGCGCGCGGGAGAGAGAGCTCCGATGGCAGGCAACAAGCAGTCAGCTGTTTTTGGTGGTGGGGTTTTTTAGGGTTTTGGGTTTTGGGGGACATTTTTGGCTTCCAAATTGGCGTGACCGATTGACACATCCAGAGATCTGAAAGAGTCCCCAGAAAGAAAGGGCCAAAAAAAACAGTTTCCAAGGAATTCAAACATACTAAGTAAGTGCAGAATCTACTGGTCCCTTTTTTTTGGCAATCTTTTTTTGGTACCAAATTTCCTTCTTATTTTGTGTTCAATTCAATTCCTAGCCTGTTTTTATTTTATTATTATTAATTTTTTAATAATATATTTTTAATTAATAAATTAATTAACAAATTAATACAATTTTCTCATGTTTCTCCAAAAGTGGCCATCAGTACAAGAGGATTTAGCCAAATCTGGCTACAACACAAATACAGAAGTAGAAAATCTAGGAAATCAATCCTATTACTTGGCAGACCACTAGAACCTATTAGCTAAATATGGCGATTTCAAAAGGAAAAAAAAAAGAAAAAGAAGTTAGAAAAAATCTGCCCAAATCATCCAAAAATCTTCGCAATGCAATTCATAACTTTCCTTCCTCAAAATGTGTCGATATTTTTTGGGAAATTTTCCAAAAAGTTCATTTGACCATGTTGTTATTGCTTGAGACTTATTTTGTAGGAAAATGGAGAAAATTTGCCACCCAAAATAATCACTGTCCTGTGCATCAGTTTTCTTTTCTTTTCTTTTCTTTTCATGATGAAATTGAAGAAGAAAAATGTGAACACCACTTTTGGGTTTAGATGGGGGTTTTAATTGTCAGATTTCAAAAAAGGGTAGTGCCAGAAATTCTATACTAGGTTCCAGTAGGTAGCCAAAAGTTTTATAGAAGGTTTTGCTTTAATTTCTGCTTTTACTTTCATAACATTATCTGTCTTTTCTAGCCAAATTTGTTGAAATCTTATTACCACTTTGTTGAAGATCACCACTTTGGCAACCACAAAATTGGCAATTTTTTCACATTAAAAAACAATTAAAATTTGATGCTCACTACCTTATTGTGTTTTTTCCATTGCATTTTTTGTTTCTTTGTTTGATAGTTAGTAATAATATTGCTCAGTTTTAATTCATTAGCAAAACAGGAGGTTGAGGTGTCTTATTACTATTAAGGGGTGTTGTTGTGTCTTATTTGTTTCTAAAATTGCCAGTGCTACAGTTCCACTACATTCGCTACCATTTCTTTGGGGGAGTACTATGGTAGTAACTATGGACACTTCCACCTCCTATACAAGCCTGCTAGTTAGAGCAACTGGCATTCCTAACCTTCCTGATATGATAATACCACAGTGAGTAGTTAGTAGGCAGGTCAAAAAAGCAGAAACTGAACTGCCCACCATGGTTTCACTAGATATCTGGAACCCAAAGGAAAAGTGTTTCGTGTCCACCTACTATCCATCACCCACCATCCATCCCTTATGGCGTCCTGGTGTTTCACTCTTGTCTCCATAAGGTGGTGGTGGTGATGGTGGTGGTGGTGATATGGTCTTTGTATTTGGGCTTATTCCATGTGTTTCCAATTGGAGTGTTTTTCCACTATTCTTCCACAGTTACTTCCACTTGATCCAGACTACTTTCATTCACTTAATGAATTGAAGTAGAATCACAAGTGGTCAAAGTGGCAGACCACCACCAATCATTCTAATTACAAAAAACACCGACACAAAGCAGGCCATGGTGAAGTGGTACGCACCAGCACTCCGTGAAGGATGGATGGTAAGTGGTCAAGGAACAGTTTTCTGTTGAGCTACAGTTCACTGGCTAACCACAGATGGTGGTTAGCTCAGTTGCTGTGTTAGTTACAACCTACCTGTTGACAATCCACAAGCAGGTTGTTAGTAGGTAGGTAGTAAAAACAGCCATCACATATGTAAAAACCATCTACTTACTGAATAGTTGCCTCTTTTGCTAACTATCTACCTACAAGTCCAAACCCATTTTCACACTACAAATTGAAGGCTGTACATTACATCCAAAGTACAACGTACAGGCTATTTTACTGCTGCCAGTATACCACCTACTGTAAACACTTTGAGACAACATGCTTGCATTTTCATAATTGCAAACACACACAGCAAGAGCCATCTGCAGCTTTCCCTCAAACACAATGTCATCCATCCTCAAAATGATTATATTCCAGTTCAGTGTTCTTTTGTCACCATTTCAATGTCAACTCTGCAACTGCCTTGAAGTTCAGAAAAGAATTTGACTAGCATAATATGTGCTTGTTGCTGCTTTAGGAAAATGGTTCATCTCAAGAGCAAAGCAGTTACCCTGATCATTGGGAAGTTGCAGTCCCCATGGAGACCCTATGAAATCTCTTGAGCTTCCCCCCTCCACAAGTTTTGATTCTGTCCAATACTCCAACACCAATAGATCTCCAAAAGGAGTCAGATAATACAGCAATCCCAATCCCAATAATAAACCCACCCCATGAGAACCAATGGATCATAACTTACCTTTTGTATTCTTTGTGTAGTGGTGGAATAAGCCACCAAGTGTACAAACCATCACTGTAAGCATGGGGTTAACAAAAAAGCATACAACATTAGCATCTATTAGAAGCCTCCCCACAGACTCCTATTCTACAGTCTACTACTCAACTCCTAGTCTGCTCTTCATCAAAATCTGAGGTGCATCCCTACAAATGCTGGACAATCAATTCTAACTGCTAAATGCAAATGAGCTTATCTTCTATCTCCCCAAGATGATTTGATCTCCTATATGGCACAATAAGAATTACTGAAAGCTAGCCCTTATCCTTACGTAATAAATCTCAGTTCTCTTCTTCAAGAGTCAGGAACACCATCATAAGGACATAAGTGTCCTGGCAATGTCAGCATGAAAGAGGTATCGGAAAGTAAAATTAAATGGAACAATGGTGATATTCGAAGAACCAAAAATGTGATGGTGTTGCTGCTGGATGCACTCGCAAATGATGTCCACTTGGGAGCTTGGCAGAAGGTTGCAGATCCAGTCTAAGAGGTCACTGTCTTCAACAAAGTTCTGTGCATAAGATTGCAATAGCTTGGGTACTAGAAGTTTGCCTGTTGTCGAGATGCCAACAGATGCTTGAGTGTAGTTGTGAAAGGCATCCTCCAGCTGCATGTGTACCTTCTCTGCTGTGTAAATCCTTACCTGAAACATGACAACCAATCTCCCAATGATGTGTAATTCAAGCAACTGTATCCCTTGCACTGGAAAAAGGAACTCAACTTTCAGATGCACAAGACAATGGCATTAACCTTTGTAAGTGAAAGTTCCAAGCATACCATGTGCAGAGATGATGAAAGTCCACATCTCTGCACATGGTGAGTATTGAGTCTCATTCAATAGGTACATTGTTTGCATGTTCCTTTCTTAACCCAGTTCAACATGAGTTATTTTTTCCACTGCACCAATGAAAGAAGATTTCATGTTCAAAACAGGTATGTCAGAAACAGGATGTGACCTGCATGTTTATTAGATTTTCAATCAAATTTTCATAGGAAGGTGAGGGTGTGAAATCACAAACTGTTGCAAGAAGATGTAGAGAACCCTGCATGACACTAGTTCTTGGTCAAGAGTAAACCAAAACAACAAAGGCAAAAATTTGTGTACCATAGGGGCGGACCATGTTCCACAGCAGAGTGCAAAATTGATCAGGGGCTCTGGCCGATCAATCCCAAACTTCCTTTGTGCCTCTGTAAACTTATTCCTATGAAGTGCCATTGACAGCATCTGATTCCACATGAAAGTGCTTTCGCAGTCAACTTCTCCAAATGTCAACTACATTATTCTCCCACTTTTAGATCTAACAGCATTTAACACCCAAAAACTCATGACATTTGTAAATCTTGAATCCTGATAGGGACATTGTGCAACTAAAAAGAGAAATCCTTACAATCTGAGGATGAGTTGCAGTTGATTTTGAATTCAATAGACTGCACTCAATCATAGCTGCACTGAACAAATGCCCTCCCACGGTGTATGCAACCTGTGCATGCAAGTGAGACTGAGTAGGACAGAACTTAACTGTTCAAAGAAGACATGTTGCCCACTTCACAGGCACAGACTATTGAAGACAGAGAGGATTGATAAGTACCTTTTGTAGAAGGGAGAAAAATTTGAGTTCACTTTGGGGGATCCCATATGTAAGATAACCCTGAAGAAAGATTACATACAACCATCTAAGATAGGTCGGCAAACTATCATAGGCTAGACCACAGTGACAACTTCAAGACAATAAGACCAATGATACCAATTTTACAGAAAATATCTCGACATGAGGCCACAAATACAAGCAGACTGCATCTGTCAGCCATATCTCAGACTTCATCTTTGCAATGATGGAAAGGAATGAGCATACAATATATCCTTACATCCATCATTAGTGTGTTGTACAGATTGATCCAGAAAGCGAGTTTCTCATCATGCGATAGATGTGAAGGGTCAACACTTGCAAGCTGCTCAACTAGTAACCTGCATCAATCAGCAACCACTCTATGACTCCACATGTCTCAAAGAGGAAGAAAAACACAAACAGAGAATGCACCAGATGGCTCTGTATAAACTCTAGATATCAAAGATAACACCTTATGTATAAGGACATAGGAAGTGTCTATTCACAGTAATATATGACCAGTACATGTTAACCAAGAGGAAACCTTCTACCCACTGCTTTTCTGAATGTGCAGGTTGCTTGGATTCAAGCTGAGATGTATGTTACACTTACTTAAAATCTTGTAGAGCCTGAGCCACATAGTTGAGCTGATCTTCATCCAGAGACAACCTTGGAACCTCAAAGACATGCCCATAAGCACCAATATCCATCCAAGGTATATTATTCCGTACTTTGAAAGGGTCAAGAGTGGCATCTGCCAATATCACCTCCTCATTTCGAAGGTCAACCAGGGGGCTCCGGACAAAAGACACCAAAGAAGACTCAGACAGAGATGATGCAGAAGAGTTTGATTGATGCCCAAAAGGTGATGTTGGAGAATGAATGCTTCCAGATGGTGATGATTTTCCGGAAATGACATTTTGAACTGCAAGATGACAGTAAATGCTAACCATACTGTGCACCATTCTCTCTGATAGCTGATTTGGAGTCTTGACTAAGTCAGATGGTTCCCGTCTGTCTTCTCCCTCTGTCCTTGTGCATGTTAATGATGTTACTGGACAAAATTGTAGACCTGAACCCATCTGCAATCCAAACCAACAAAGTTACAAAGGTGGCAGATCCAGGGCACGAAAATTTGAGTCTGTTGCAGGAGTGTCTAGCACTGGCTGACATAACCTTGCAACTAAGTTCCCATTGATCTGCACAGCCATCTATGTGATTCTCTCAATCAGCCTTCTGAGCAAGTGGTAATGCTTCAGCAAAGATACTTGGACCACAGGGCACAGCAGATGGCTAAAGCTCTGTAAAAATATAAAATGTCCAAAAATGCAACATTGTGATTGTGCAGACAACAATTTTGCTCTGACAGATGTAGTGTAGTAATATCACACAGAGGCACCAACATCCAGTTGAAGTTTCTGGAAGAGGTTGCACATACCAAGTGTCTCACAGGGCCCAGTGCTGGTGATTGGTGAAGATGCCTTTTGTGAAATCTCCTCCTCCTTTCCTCTTGGATCTTCATGACAGCAGTGTGGTACATGGATTGCTGCTGTGAGACCAACAAACATCAATGAATCATCAAAATGATTTCCCCTGCAAATTTTCCTTATGCATCCCTTTTGAGACAAAAACTGCATCTTTGTCAACACTGTGTTTCAATCTGATGAAATGCAGGACACCTGAAATCCCTCTCTCTTTGTTGTAGTTGCAGTCCCTCACCTCATCTACAGAAGCTGATTCAGCCTTTTGTGACCAAGGTTGTTCTTCATAAGTGAAGGTCTTCAATCCAAAGCCGCTTCCTGCAATATGATCATGTTCTGAAGAGAAACTCCACAATTCTATCTGGTTAGAGGGTGGCGATTGACTGGGCACATCCTTGACATGTAAAGGCTTTAGAGATGTAGTCACAGGTACAATGCACTTTTCTTGTTCTTGAGAACTGGAGCGAGATAGCAGACAGTGCAATGGTCCTTCTGCAATCACCGCAGGAAGTACACCAGACAATCGGTATTCACAAGTAGCCGTGCCTGTAGGAGTGAGACAGTGTCTGATATTTGATGGCTTCATAGAGTGTCGATCATGGAATGAAAATAAAGACTGTACATTATCCCCATTCGGTGAAATATGATCCTTGCCTTCTTCAAGATTCTTAAGTTGCTGGCATGACTCTGCTGACTGGCATTGTCTGTCTTTGAGTGGATTTAGATGCTGCAAATTCTGCAAATGTGACAAAGATAGTTGATCTTCTTCTGCTGTCTCCAGGATTGCCAAACAAAGATCTTTGTGGTGAGAACTGGACTGATGCTCCTGCACAGAGCCCACCCATCAGCAAAATTTAGGTTTGAACAATTCCAGAAATATGTGGAAAAAAGCATGAACATACAAGGGCCATGAACCAAAAGGACTGACCTTCCAAAGATGCCCAGGTGATGGGGAGCACGGGAACATTTTATCATCTTGAACACTAGTGGCAGTCAGAAATTCAGGTTGCTCTGGTGTAACCAGTGCATGAGAAGGTCGATTACACTGTGAATCTGCACAAATGATCATCTGTTGTGGGGATGGAGGTGGGACAGGAGAGCCTTGCCCCTTGGGTTGCAAAATTGGGCCCGATCTTTCTCTATGAAGCTCAGCTATTTCACGCTTTGTCTGCTCTTGTACCACTTGGCTTCGCAGGGCTGTGGATTTCTCCTTGAGCTTCAACACTGCCACTTCAAGAACTGCTATGTCTGCCAAGAGTTCTTGGGCCTGCATAGCCCCCCAAATCACTCCCATTGAGTCTTTGCCACTGAGCAACATGTGCTATAAGGCAAAGAACTATCTTCTTCCTATAAAATGGACAACAGTCATTGGATAAGACTCTCACAGCAATAGGAAGATGGTATGGAAAGCTGGTCAAATTTCCAGGGACATGTGCCACAGCAGTCTCCAACACTGAATGCAACTCCAATTCCTCCTCCAGACGTTTATGCAACAATAGTACCTGCACAAAAAGGCCTTCATTTATGTGCAGATCAAGGGAGACAAAAACAGGAAAGGTTTACCAGTAGGCAAGCACCTAAGGCTGTTCTAGAAAGACAACACTATTAGATTGCAGAGAAAAATCTACAACATTTCAAACAAACCTTTTTGTCACTTCACCAAAATCAAAAGAAACACAAGAAGGATGGGTGCGGTCATAACGTTATGAGTGTCACTCACAAAGTGTCAGGCCATCACCTTCATCATGAATAGCACTGGCAAACTGACATGACTCTCCACTGACTTTGTTAGCTCCCAATGATGGGTCTAGATAAGTAAGCTATAGCCAGCCCAATATTTTGGACAAACCATTACATCTGCATCCTGAGTTTCTGTCACATTTTTGGAAGCCATGGGAAGAAGAATCAGTCAAAATGCTGGCTAGCACTCAAGAGAGATAACTAATCCAAAACTCAAATGTTATACTCATTAAAGCTGCAACAAGCTTGTGAAGATAACCTTCATTTCAGAAGACCTAGAGACAAACAAGGGGTGCCAGGGCATAGATGAGAGAATTACTCACTTCCTCCTCCAAAGCAGAGCGCTGTAGCAGTCTCTCAAATATTTTTATGTTTTCATCAAGTCCTTCAGACTCACCATCCTGTCAGATCATACTAACATCAGAAATTTCAGTAGAGAGGAACCACTTGATTCCAACCAGCTGGCCTTCACTTTTGAAAGCATCAGATCAATATGAGGGAGTCACCTCCTAGGACTCTGATTACACAACCCTGATGATATCTGTGTATCTTCAGATCACTGGAACAGGACAAAATGGTTTGCTATTGAGAACAGAAGGTGACAGTAAATCCTTCAGTGATCTGCAGGCAGAAAAGTTTGTGGTTCAAAGTTGCTGTTCAAGTCCTACCTCTTCTTCCACTGAATGTCCATCCCTAAATTTGTCGACAAGGCGGACCCTTGCAGCTGAAAAGCAGTGACCCTTGTGTTTGTTACTTGCCTGTTTCTGTCTTCGACTGCATGGATGGCACAAACAGATTGTTGCCAGCAGTGTCAACTACATGATTGTGTCTGCCATCCTTTGCAACAAATTGATGTCAATCTTTCTCCAACTATAATACAGGTATCTTCTTCTCATCTCAGTGATCACCAGCATCTCCAAATAAAAGGACATGATTGACAAATCTCTAACCTCTTGCTGTCAAACCTCCTGTTGCCATGGCTTAGATGCAACTCAAAGTCATGCACACGTGCACAGTTCTGAGAGACCATCTGAAACAGAGACAAAAGCTTGAAGAATGAGGCACAAATGTTCAATCTCAACAGTCCTCCACCTAAACATGGTGATTTTCAGCAATCCAAGTTGACGAGTTTCATTTAGGTGCATTTTTCATAGCACACTACAACAGACCAGCGGCATTGAATTTAAAGGGTAGTGTCTCAAGAAACACTTCTTGACTACAGAAGAAGCAGCTGAGAAAAGAATTCCACAGTCATTCAATCAGACTAAAACTGCAACTTTCTCTACAACTGCCACCTGCTACCTTGTCAACAAATGGTTACTCAATTATGTGCACTGGCAGCATGATGTGAATCATACCCACTGCTGTGGAGCTATCTTTGATTGTTGCCTGCGTTGCACCTGCTTACAATCTGTTTTCCGCAGGATCTGCTCAAGCACACAAGCCTATGATTGAGAAGAATCACAGAACATCAAACCCACAAGCCACATTATCCTTCTCTCAGCTGGATGCATGAAATCGATACCTACACTGCAAAACAGTTGGAGCTTGAGATAGCAAGTCTGAATGCAAATCAAATAAGTGCGAAGTTCAAGAATACACACATGAGAAACACATGTCCTTCGAAGAAAGCAAAGTATCTATCTATCTGGGCTTAGAGATACAAGCATGCATACTTCACCAATCCAGAAAGAACAATGCATGCCAACAATGACATAACTCCAAAGAGACAGACAAGTCCTAGAATGAAAGAAATAGACACACAGGCTGTCCAGGGAAGGATGGTCCATAGCATGTTTCGATAGCTTGGAGAGGGACAAACGGGTATGAGGCTCTCTAAAGAGAAGACTTGACAATAGTACTTTCTGCCTGACTCAGAGAGAGAGATAATGCAGGGGAGGTGTCTCCAGACACAGCTCCTCTTGTTTTCGTATTGTATAGACATCTATGGTCCACACTGGTAACCTTGCCATGGCCGGGGAGAGTTTCAGAGGCACGCCCAAAACGAAACTGTAATTCTTACCTGTGCTTGGCGATCAGAAACTGAAATACTGTCGGTGGCATCGGCTCCAGCTTCACTGGTAGCTTCGAAGGACGGTCCAGACACTGCTGACGAGCTCCTGGTATTACCCTTGCCAGGTACCTTCTTCCGTTTCAACCTGATTATGGCTAAGTCCATTATGAATCCTCACCTGATGTCTTCTTACGTATTAATGGCGCTTATGCTGCGAACGGGGATGCTTAGTGACGAAGAGCGTACCAACTGCCATTCCTCCTTGCTGCTGGATTGTCTTCTTCCTCTGTCGAGAATGAATCCGAAATGAACGCATTGGCTGCCGACAGGAAACAGATGTGACGATAGTGTGTTGCGGTATTGCAAATGGTCTGGACGCTTTTGTTGGAGGAACAGTTCGTCAGCAGAGTTTGAGAAGACTTACGAGAGCGTGGACGCTAAGGCAATGTAAAGGAGAGGAGCAATAGAACGACAGAAGCAGCAATGACGCTTGAAAATGAGGAGTTGGAAGAGCCGTCAATCTGCAACGTACAAACGGATACGTTTTAGAGTCAAATTTCGTACTAGAGGTACAAGGAGATGGAGCATTGGTCGCAAACGAATGCAGAGGTTCACAACACTAGGCTCCTCGTGACATGCAGACTAAGCCGGAGTAGCAGCAAATATAGATCTGTTTCCTTGCTTTTGTGACTTCCGGTAGCACGCCGCTTTCAAACTTCACAATGCGCCTGCTAAATTTTGAAGATTACAGGAAAACTCTCTGAAACGTACTATGAAGCTTTGTGTCTTCTTTTAATTCCCCCCGCGCAATGCAGGCAACTTTGATAGCTCAAAGAATACACGGAGGTTCAAAATGACTTGCAATCGCTCCAAAGATGTGAAGTGTTTCTGACAAATATTGACAATAATCTGCAATTCATCTGTCGACTCTAAGAAGAGAAGCTAAAATCAAAACAATATCAGTGCACCAGCAGGACCAGCGACCTTACAGACGACACACGCACGCTTTGAGAACAAAGATATTCGACAAAACAACAGTTTCTTATTCGCTATTGAAGAACAAAACAAACAAAATCCTAAAAGACTCGGCGACAAAAGAAGCCCGCTGCTCCTGCTTACCAGCAAGAAGAGATCATTCCTTCATTCTCCGGGAGCAAAAAGTATACAAAAACGAAATGTAACAACAAAGAATCATTTCTGCACTGCTCGCATTAGCTTCTTCGTCGTCGCTAATCCAAAAAAGCTTCTACAACAGTACTCCAAAAACAAAAACTGGACTCAAAGATAATAACAAGTCTTCACAACAAGTCTTGAAACTTTCATCTTTCCTACTCCAACTCCACATTGACAACTAATAAACAAAATCTCTTTGGTCATGGCAAAGCAAGAGACTACGACACAACACTAACAGAAAATGGAACCAGGGGGGGAAGGGAAAAAAACAAACAAACAAACAAACCTCCTCCTAATAACCACCAGCACAACACTTCCAGAACAGAACAGATAAACAAAAAATGTGAATTACTCAGAAACAGCAGCAGCAGAAGCAGGCCATTGTTCTCTTCAAAACAACACAACAACAGCATAATGATCGATCGTCATCAACTGATGAATTTTTTTGTTTCTTTTTCATACCTGGAAACGAAACTGATTGTTTCTCCTCCTCCTGCTGCTCGCACGATCTCCAGTCTCTGTTTCTTGCGCTGTTTTCTCGCTCGTCGGCACGCATTCCGCAAGAGCCTGAAGGCAGAGCATCGGGGCGACGACGACGACGACGACGACGGGAGGGAGGGACGGAGGAAGGGAGACGACGACACTTGGGGCGTGAACCGGAACCACACTATTCCCCTTAAACCCCACTTTAAATCCCGTAAACCCCAATTCAAAACGCCAAAGGTCCAGTACATAGCCAAGGATCTCCAGAAGCTAAAGATCATGCCACTAGGTACCTAGTACCTACCGACCTACAACAATAGGTAGGTGGGTACCCTAGGGCCCCGTACCGCCACCAACTTACCTACCTACTGACCGTAATATTCTCATTTATTATTACTATTTCGTTATTATTTAATATTCCTCATATGCTTCATTTTTATTTACACTTCATTTTTTTTATTAATAATATTATTGGCAATACCCTAGTATTACTAACAAAATTTTGGGGCAGCTGTTTCCACACTAATTAGAATTATTTTTAGGAAGGTTGAAATTTTCAATTTTTTTTTTTTTT
>Ga0209208_10005171_pt1 | contig 18236 bp, 15 predicted proteins | sample S1TSphfallax_3_FD_187694 | JGI IMG/M metagenome (GOLD analysis project Ga0209208, IMG submission 187694) | Host-associated microbial communities from peat moss isolated from Minnesota, USA - S1T2_Fd - Sphagnum fallax MG (SPAdes) (version 2) | ecosystem: Host-associated > Plants > Peat moss >... | reverse complement strand
TCTTTCTCTCTGTGAAATCTCTGATACACTGCACACAACACAAATGGACTTGAATTGCAGATGCGTCTTGGGAAGAAGATGATGCCTGCGAAAAACAAAAGGAATTCGGAGACCTTCACATGGTTTGCGAGATAGGAAACTGGCTTGAAAAGCTGCCATCACTACTGCAACAACCACGGAAGCCTACACCTCCAGGAAGAACAAAACGATAGCATCCAATTCGCACACAGCAGATCTGCTTGCTACGACTTTGCGGGTGGTGGGAGCAAATCCTCAGAACGCCGCGAGTACTGCATTGCGAGCGCCAAACCCTAATCCTAAAAGCGAAAGCGAGTGCAGGGTATCAGAATTTTCTGATACCCTCCGGATCTGGGGGGGGGAAAGCGGGGGGGATGAAACTCAGAAAACCATCCATTTTGTGGTAAACTAAGGGCGACTTTAGATGAAGGTCCAAGGTGTAGGGACCACTTGCTCCTACTTGTACAACTACTATAATTACTCTCAAACCTTGTGCATTAAATGTTAAGTTTCAACATTTCATGCTGAAATTTAATGAAAATTTTATTACTTTGTGGATACATTGAAAAAGGGTATATAGAAGGAGGCCCAAAGACAAGGTGACTCTAAAGATAATTCTAATATTACACACATTTAAATACAAAAAAAAAAACCTACTACCTTGGGTACACAATATTATGAGGGGTAAGGGAGTTTTATCTTACTCAAAATGAAATTCAAAGTGATACCTTGAGGGTTCAGACAACAATACCCGAGTGATACCTGAAAATATTTTCAATATTCATCGAGCCCATATTGGTACCCTTGTGCTAACTAGTACGTTGTTAATGAACCGAAGGTTATAAGGTTATGGCTTGTAAATTGTGACTTGTTAGCGGAACATCACATTGATACCCTGATTATGATCAATTATGGATTTGATATGTGACAAGAATGCACATCTCACTATGAATGGTTGAGTTATGTGCCTTTATATGAACCTTTTTGGGATTTGTTTGGTTCAAACTTGGATTCTCTTTCTTTGTCCTTCGTTTTCCCCCCTTTTTCAAGTGCTTTGTTTTATTGAGTTTGCTAAGGTTTTCATCAATTAGAAAGGTATGAATTTTTTGAAAGGTTGCAAGATACATGATACAATCAAAGAGCTCTTGTTTAAATGGTGTATTGTCATGTTAGCGAGACATTACTTACAATAAGTTATAGAATTGTTTTACAATTGGGATGCGTTCAAGTTCAAACAAGTCTCAGTTTATTCACCAGCCCTGAATGAGAAGTGTGAGTTCAATTTCTTAAGGAACATCATGAAAAACATCCTATCTAAACTGATGCGGGTTTGAACTTGCCGTTTGGGGCAAAGCCCTTCCACAGCAATCCTCTTGTCACAACTTACAACCCATTGTACTATGCATAAAGATGGCCCTTGCACCCATATGGCTTCAAATAACCAGATTTTCAACGCTTTTTAACATCCACCTAGCAGATATCAAATTCACAGTTTGAGCACACTAACTGGTTGTGTCAATTCAAAGGTTTACAACTTACTATCACACTGTTATGGCATTCATAAGTGTTAGGGTTTACAAATTACATACTTGCAAGAATCACATTCTATATTGACAACAATTATGGGTACATCTAAGCAAGATGGACTTGCAACATAAAATCATGTTTCACCATCACATGAATCATCTTTAAAAATTGGAATTCAAGCTCAAAATGGATCTACGGGGTCAGGACCAGTTCTTTGATCTTGTCAGAACCCCTGGTCAAGAGTCTATATACCATTACCCACTACTGGGTTTGTTTCTTTGAAACAAAGAGAACTACCCAACACTGGAAACAACTACCTTGGATTAGCCACCAACCCGCCTCACTCAATAAGGAGGTGAAGGTACCAGTGTGTTGTGTGCATATCAGAAATGCCATAAAACCCACCCAAGTATATCTTATACCCACTGTTCTCACAAAATCAGAAAACTGGTAACCAATGTTCTCCAAAAAAAAGAAAAAGGAAAGAACCGACCAGAAATCTGCAGTTCTTTGCCAGTTCTTTCACAACTCGTCATACAATTTAATCCATTTGCTGGAAACTTTTTATTACACTACAGAAGCTGAAACCTTTTATTACACTATGAAATAGCCAAGAAGCCCCTCCAAAAATCATACTCAATTTTGTGTACATATATATATGGTAATAATGTACCCATGGTCAACCAACACATGGCGAGTATGGATAAATCAAACCAACCACACATGGTGAATGTGGTTAAGTGAACCCACAAAGTGGATGGTCAACACATCACAAAGGATTCAATATAATGTCAAGGAAAATATCAGCCATGCACAAACACAAGTGCAATGAAGCAAATGGTGAATAAAGAATGCCATTGCATGTAAGTGAAACAATTTTCAAATTTTGCAATCAAAATAGTTTAGTGGGATTTTTTGCACACCTATGCAAATCTCTGACGACCCATGATACTCGTGTGGCAACCTGCTGCCGCACCCAACTGCTGCACCCAAGAGCTGCTGCACATAGTACATAGTATTCCAACAAATCCAGCTGAGTATTCCTCTGCACACTGAACTTCTCCAAGTATTATGCAGAGTTTTGAAATGCAACAACAGTGGAAAACTGTATGGAACAGTGACACTCCATTGTACAGAAAAGTAACACTTGATTGTATAGAAAAGCAACAAGAAGGGCTCATTGTCAGCCCCCAATTGTTGCATCAATCAACTCTCTGTTTACTATGAATTTGGCAGATGAAGTTTGCACTAAAAGCTTTAGTCCGTTGGCAATATCTACTGCAGTCAGTAAATGAGAAATCTCAGCCTGATACAATAAGAAGCAAGAGAAAACTGGCTCACCTGTGAAATCTTGTTTGCTGTTGAAGTCGCAAGGTCATGCTGCCACCGGTCCTTCTTTTGAATCTCTGATGGTGCTTGCTTACAGCATCTGTCTGATATTCCTCTTCTCTTCACATTTTCCCTTTTCTTTTTCCTCCATGGGACAGAACTTTGGAAGATCTCATTGAAAACTCTGTGGCAGAGGTTCCAATGCAAGAACCATTGCAAAATCTCATGGTCCAGATTTGCATCACACTGTTTCCTGCTGCCACAAGAGCATCATGCCAAAGCTCCCCATACATACATTTCATGCACATTGCAACTCGATTCCCATGGTCAACATATGATTGAGCATCTGGCCATCTATCAATTTCTGACATTAAAATACTCGGAAGCAATCAGAACTCTTTTGCAGCCCTCTTGCATTTGCAACCTGATAAAAATGCAGTCCTAGAAGGTGCAGAATGATGAAATCTAACAACCTATCAGTAACCCAAGATCTGTTCCTTCATCAACATCAGCCCACTCCATGGTTCTTTGTCCAAGTACAAAACTTGTTCTGCACCAGGTATTCCATGTAAATCACACAATGAATTGTGCATTTTCATTTAGACGAGTGCTAAAGCACTGTTATCCATTTTTCCCTCACCAACAGGTTCAAATTTTGCCTTTGTCACAATTGACAAAAATCATCTTCCAAGTTGTGTACTCTCATCAGAGCTTGCATATCGAAGCTCCTGAAATTGACTGAATCTCTGTCAGATCTCTAAAGAACCATGTCCATGGAGTTGGCTGGGTTCAGGGTTTAGGGTTTAATAACTACACTTGCCATATCAAGTGTAGTTTTGTACTTGAATTTTGGCAGTCACCATTATCATAGCTTTACAAAGTCTCACCTCACATCCACATTGTGGAAAGAAAATGGTTTGACAAAAACTCGATGTGGGTACATGTTCCAAGACTTTGACAAGACCCATCACTGTTGTGCCAGGCCAACTGACATTCAGGAGGTGAAGTGAAGTGAAGCCAAACTAATTTAGAGTTCCTCTGCATTCGGAGGAACCACAAAAGCAAGGAATTTTGTCATCTGCCTCATCGTAATTAAACTTGTAGTCATACGTGATCTCCTCGCAAGCAAATATGTCCCTCTTTGCAAAGAAGACCACCTGCCCCACCACCACATTGCCAAACTCCAATTTCAGGAAACCATGTATGTGCCTCAAAAGAATGGCAGCCATTCATTTAAGCAAGCTCCTTACAATGAATGAGGGTTTAGGGTTGTGTTCTCCAACAGTTCAACAAAAATACCATCACCACATTCGAGTGCCATAACAACCTGACAATCAAATAAGTCACAAGGGTGGTGATACCTATACCTTTTTCAGATTGTCAACACAGATCACCTTTGCAACACAATTGGGCTGCACAAGTACCCACGCAAACCCATAGAGGTAAGTAAGTAGTCACTTTCAATCTATAGCCTTACATGATGAGTTCATCACTTTTCTCTGCTCCCAACAAGTTCTATGTATCCACTGTAAGCACCAAGGAAAAAACCCTAAACCCTATACCCAAGGGAAAAACTGCTACATTTTGTTTTTGACCTTGATGCAGGAATTTATTACCGAGCATGAATGGTTGACAAAGCGTGCAATGCCTCCCTTGCGAGTGGCATCAATAATTTGATCAAAATCTATTCGGAAGAGGTAACATGCACCCTGATATTGCAACCGCTTTCCAGAGTGGTACTCAACCTCCCGCTTGTCGGCAACCCGTGATCCGACAATCTCCCCTATGTACTCCACAACCTGGTAACATGACAAACAATTATAAGATGATGTATGTCTACTTGTATGCCAGATTTTGGGGCTCAAACTACTGTTGCAGCATGTGTAGAATTTTTGCTGAAAGTTTAAACTTTTGGTGACTATCTATGAAATTGAACTCTGGTCCAAGATTCCAGCCATATGCTCTTCAGCAGGATCTTTCTAGATCTGGCAGAAATGGCACATCTTGTGCTACAACTGGAGGCTGCAGGAAAACTTCATTCCCCCAAACCTTTGACAGAAAATTCACAACTGATCTAGAATAGAAGCAGCAGCTGCTTCTTACCACTTCACCCTCAGCAATGAACTTCTTTGTGTAGAGTCCAAGGGCATGAATTCCTGACTTATATACAGCAAGCCGCGTCCACCCTTTCTTCTGTTTGAATCTCAAATATTCCTGCAATTTCAAGAAAGGATACAAAGGCAACTGATTTAGTACCCCAGTGATTGATTCTTTCCATAACACAGGAATAATGATTCTGGTCAGCATCTAAACCTGTGCTTTCAGAGAAATAAGGGACTTATACATCCTGTATATCTAGCTAGCATGTTTGGTCAATCTGCAACAACCAAGATGGGCTGCCTATTCCCCCCCAATTCATTGTCACCACACAACTTTAACAAACAACCTGAAACCCTAAACACAATTTTCCCTCCTCAATGATATCATCAGAAGCATAATTCAGAGTTTCTCAAGGCCAAAAACATGTAAAAGGGGATGCTGTCAAAAGGAGCTACAGACAGACCCAATGATCACACTTCATGACTGGAGGTCAAAGGAGCTACAGAAATACCCAACAATCACACATCATGACTGAGGGTCAAAGGAGCTACTACGGACATACCCGACAATCACACTTCATGACTGAGGGTCAAAGGAGCTGCTACAGACAAGCGATGATAACTGAGGGTCAAAAGAGCTAACTACAGACATACCCGATGATCCCGATGATCACACTTCATGACTGAGTTTGCAGGCTTGATAAATCGTCGTGTGGATGACTTGCGATCCTTGATGTGCAGCCATGCTGCAACTTGTTCAGGTGTGACAGTGGTGTTCCCTGCTAGATTTAGCTGGTACCGCAACTTGGCTCTTTCTTCCAAAGATTGTCTCCCCTTGTAGGCCTGCAAGTGCTCTAAGGACATAATGGTCAGACTACTACTTTGCTGTTTGCAAGTGTGTCCCAAGTACCAAAGAGGTCAGTGAACAGAGTTCAGTACCTCAGCAAAAGCAATAATGTGAGATCAGGAACTAGCAGGTTTTTAGGGTTTAAGGTTTTTTGGCAAGGATCAGCCTTAGTGAAAGATATGGCCAGCTCAAAGTTGCACTGTTATTTCTTGTGTAGGTTCAATGCACAAACTGCTTGGAAAATTACCTCTGTGCGTGCACATGTTTCTCGAGCAGTGACAGGCTGGGAATCCTTGACTTCAGCAGCAGTGCCATCCACCATATCCTTTCCACCACTGCCATGCTGCAAGCATCTGCCAAAAAAGCCCACTTGGTCGCTTCCATCCTGTACTGTCTCGCTCTGTAACAAACCCTGCATGACAAAACAAATCGCATATGTATGTCAAACTTTGATGGATCACATGAAACCATCTTATGCAAACATACCTGCTGTCTTCCCTGACATTGTATAACTGTAATCCATTGTTTCTTTCACTAACCATGAACATGCAATTTGGTGTTCATTGGGTTCAAGATGATAGAGAAGCAAATGTAGATTTCCATGGAGACATGTGAACCAACTTGCCAATAAAAAAGAAGGGGTTTTCCCCATGACCTTACCTTCTCATGAGCACACCAAGGATGAAAACGAACAGAACATTTTGGTACACGGCACTGGATGCAGGATCCACCTTTGCGCTTACAGATGGAGCAGAGCTGCAAGATGGAGGAAACCAAATATTTTTAGAAACCCTAAACTGACATGCAAATTTTTAGCTTCTAGCAAAAGAAGAGGCATGTTTTTCACACTGGTAAATCGACCCCCTGTGAGTGAAAGAATCCAGACTTTCAGTTCAGAAGTACAAAGTACAGATGTGCTCTTAGCACCCTAGCATCAAATCTAGAGTTCTATTTTGCACCACAGCAATTGTCAAGCTGCTTTAGAACAGGAGACAACACAGGAACTTGATCCTTCATGTGAGAGATCACAAAAGTGGGCAAAGGCTTACCAGTTTCCTGCGAGCAACAGAAACACCTGAGACATCAAAAACCCCCATTGTCCCCATATTGAGGCAGCGGGTGCCAGGCATCCAGAGTGTGCACACCATGTGTGCCCATTGTTTGGCTGCTGGATCGGCAGCTGCAGCTCGAACTGTATTATCAGATCTCCATGTATCATCCGGCCATTGATCTGTGTTGCTTTCAGTGGTTAAGCTGTGGACATCTGGATGACTACTAGAAATCTTGCAGTCGTCTGGCTTTGAACTACCACATGTCCTGCAGAAAGACCCATCCTTTGCTGTCTTGCTGCAGCCACATGATTCACAGCTGGCTCTGTTCCCAAAGACTTTGCCTGTTACAACAACTGATGCATCCTCTAGTGACTCAGGCCTGCCATTTGCCAAAGAATGTCCCTCCATCTCTTTTGTGTGCACATCCAATGCCCTTCTCTCCCTTGCACTTTCAATATAACCCCATGCCTGCAGCAGTCCATTGACGAAACCTCGAGATTTCTTAACACGGGTCATTGCTCCACCACCAAAACCACAGAGCACACAAACCTGCACACAACACAGCCACTATTAGTTAACAAAACATGAGTAAACAGTTCTAGACTGCAGTACACGAAACTTCTTTGACCCTACAAAACCATAGACCACATAAGCGGATGCAATAATGCATTCATTCTGAAATGCTCCCCTTTTCTTGAAGATGAAACCCAAAGATAGTGCCCCAAAGCAAATGTGTGCTCACCGGATTGACCACACTAAACTTGCATGTTCTACAAAACCAGGGACCTTTTGGGATCTTGGATACCCCATAACATGCCTGATGAACCTGTCAGTCCAAAACAGAAACAGGAGATCTGATCAGGATAAAATCACACTGACAAACCTAATCACCACAGTGGTTGAGCCAGCCAGATTTGCAAACCTTCTGCAGACAAAGTGCCAACCCAAATCCAGTCTTCAAACACAACTCTGGATTTCAGCACAAATCAAGACTCAAAACAACCAATAGCCTACTCTGACCTTGACATCCAGCATCAATCGTCAATGAGGAGAAACAATCTCCTTTAGAAAAGGCCTAAGAAGAAGAAGCAGTTGGTTGGGCATCACCTTCACGGCACAGCGACCACAGGACAGAAGCCTGTTGAAGCAGTCAGTCATAGATGTACCACTGCAAACATCACAGCCTATATGTTGACCAGCATTGGCAAAACCAGAGGCTTCTGCTCCTTTGCTCTTCTGTAAAGCAGAAGTCTTGTCTCCACATTCCAGGGGTGGACATTTGCCCTTTTTTGCAGCCTTTGCACTGTTCAAAGGGCTCTCAAGCTTTGACTTCTTCAGCTTGTATTTGTGGGGAGAAGGCACATCAAAACTGCAACACCGACCAACCAACTGACCACTTTCAGCAAAGCAATTGTCCAGCTAAGAAAACTATCAGGGTTTAGGGCTTAGGGTTTAGACCCTGTCTCAAACCCACAGAATACTGCATGTCAAGTTACCTCTCAGGAATTTTGTCCTTCATGTCCGTGTTCCCCTTCTTGATCTTCAGTCTCTTGGCAGTGACATCAAAACCTTCAGATGACTCACGAGCTCTCTTCAGCAAAGGTGATCTCTCATGATCTGCAGTAACACCTTTTGCTTGAATCTCCTTTGGTGTTCTTGGATGCCTGGCCACATGCTGTACCACCTTGTTGACCTTTGCACTCTTGGGATCCGCAAGTACTTCTTTCATTTGACTCCACTTCACACCCACTTTGCTAGAGTAACCCAGCTTTCTTGATGGCACGATGTCAGAAGCAGCATCATTATAAAAACCGGGCCTTGGAATCCCAGTGCCTACTTCTGGACGGAATGTCACACATTTCACATCCACAACACAAGAAGCATTTTGATGATGAACTTGTGCTGAGCTCTCTCCTCCTTCTGCAACTGCAGATTCATTACCGAGATCTGACTGGGCATCTTCGCTCCTATGCCACTCAACATTCCTTCGCCTTGGTGGGTTTGTCCTGATGGACCGCCCACTTCGAGGGATGGTATCTACGCTCTCCTGGAAGGTGGTGGGTGGTGATGACGTATCATGCTTGTGAGCTTCCAGCAAATGTATGCCCTCTTCAACAAAATCAAAAACCTCTGCCCCTTGCCCAGGCAGCTGGTTACTCTTGCCGCTTAACTCCAACAGACTCCGAACTTTCCGAGCCTCCTCCTTATGCAAGATTCTCAAACCCTTGATCACCTTTTTTGGGTCCTTCAGCGGAAGTTGGGGGACTTTCTCTTGGTCAACATGGGTGACGGGTTTGGTAGCCATATCCACTTGTAGTGAATCTCCCTTCTTGTGGGCTCTAACATCAGCAGCTCCCTTCAGAGCCTCTCTAACTGTTGTCCTAGACTTAGAGGAGGGTATGGCTTCAGCAGGCTGCTTCAGTATGTCACTCAAAGACACCATCCGTCCATTTCGGGGACTTGGGCATCTGTTTGGTATCCTGACACTCCTGAAATTCTCTGTCACGTGATGGGACAATACATGATTTGTTTGTGCCTTGGTCGTGACAGCAGGAGTGTTAGATCCTGAATCCCTCTTCTTCAGGAAAGACACTTTTGTTGTGTCAGAGTTGTCTAACGACGACACTTGAGCCAGCTTCTCTACAGGAGCAAGAATCCCTGAGCCACCATCTATCCCTGAGTGTTTACTGGGGCCGAGATTTGTGCGCAGAGCTCTTTTTGCTTTCTGCCGATTCACCCCTTGAGGCACTCGTAACAAAACCGTTTCATTCTTGCGCTGGGGCACCTGAGTAGTGCCTTCTCCTTCACCATTTGTGATTGTTTCAACAGTGCGTTCTTTACCTTGAGCAACTGACGCACTTGAATGGTTGTCACTCCCAAGCGGAACCCTCCGCCATTTCAATGCCTCCTTCTCTGTGGGGATTTTCAATGCTATTCCTCCTCCCTGAATCTCACCTGACTGATCAGGCCTGACATCCGATTCCACAATCTTGTTGCCTACCTCTGGCTTCTCCACCTGTTCCTCCTCGGCTTCAACATTATACTCTGATAATGCCATGGTTTTTGCTTTCTTGGACTCTCCTGCACCAACATCAGAATCTAGCCGCTTCCATTTCATAGTGCGACGCCGTTTCTTCTCCCTGGTATTTACAACTGCTTCAGGTTCAGTTTCCTCCTCCTCCTCCTCTTCAACTTCCTCTGTCTCATGCCATGCACCTCTGGACCTCTGAATGCCCCTCTTCATCAGAGGCCTTGTCACGACATTGGTTGAAGGGCATCCTAGAGAAGAGGGGGATTCATGTTTACTGAGATCTCCTGGCATTGAGATGGGGTCTGCAGTTGCAACGCCCATATCAACACCATCAGAGGAAGAGCATTTGCCTATTCCAGAGCCCTCATCAAGCACCCCATTGGGTCCAAGCGATTTACTGAGGGACTGACCCACCAGCATATTGTTACAGTCTTCTGCTGCTTTCTCATTCCCTTCATCAGAAAGCCCGCTCAAGACATTTTCTGAGCTCTTGGAACAAACATCCGATGGAGCATTCAGCACTCTCAAGCTGCCCGCAATGTCTGATGTACCCTTTGCTGCGGTATCTGATAACAGATCTTCATTCAGAGGAACCTGTGATTTGCCTGCTCCTCCAGTACTCTCATCAAGCTGCTGCTCCTTTTGTTCCTCACCAGTTGCTGAGAATGGGTGGTGGCCATTGTGCTCTCTCAAGCTCTGCTTGGTTGTCTTTCCTACCTTGGCAAAAGCAATCTCAGCATTTGGGGCAGAAGAAGAATTCACTTGTTGCTCCTGGGAGCCATCAATCAGCGTCTGTCTGACTGTCTCCACCTTCATTGCATTGAGGCCCTTCTCTTTCAGGCAGACTTGGCCTGCAAGCCTGGAACACAGAAATGCAACAGATATGTATCAGCAAGATGCCTGCTCAGCTGTGCAGCTATGCAACCTGAAGTGTAGAAAAAACTACAGGTATAGGTCGGAGGATCAGCCATATCTCGAGCAGATATAAACCCAATGGTGGGTGTTGCAAAGCTATTAATCTGCTTCAAACTTAGGGCAGACAACAAGTCTCCAAGAAGCCATGTCCTGAGTTTTGATTACATTTTCCAGAAGCAACCAGAAAACTGAGTCATGATATGAGCTAATACCTGACAGGTTAGACCCATAGAAAACTTAGAACAAGACTTCAAAGCAAAACCCATCCTTCCTGGTGCTAAGATCCTCACCTTGGAACTGCTCTTCCCCTTGAGCACAGACTAGCCTTTCGGCACTTCAAGCAAGTGCACTCTATGTCTTCCTTTGATCCAGTTGCTAGGTCAGGCTTCCCTTGAGCTAGAGTGTCGCTTCCCTCTCCACCCCGGGAATTCACCAGTGCTGCTTCTACAACTGCAGACAAAAGGAGCTATTTAGAAACCACATTCTGTCAGAATCTGTATCAACAGTTTTCAAGCACTGTTGTTGGTACATGACTGCCAGTCAGTCATGCTTTTTGCCTTGCCTGAAAAAGAGTTGATAGAAAGGGAAAGTGCACCTTTAGGAGGTTGTGAACAGAGCTCATCATGTCCAGAACCGCTTGCTTTTGCAAAACCCTCACAAAGCTCATTACCATGTAATTGTGAAGACTTCAGTTTGGGGGCCCATCCGGGGTTTGTAGCACCTTCCAGCTGTGGTACCCCCTCTACTGACCAGCCTTGCTTGTCCATCGCTACCTGTTGCTGCTGCTGCTGAGGTACCTCCCACCTCTTTCCACCCATGCTTCCAGCACATTCCTGCAATGCTTCTGATGAAGGTTGTGCAAATTTTCTTCCATTTGCCACATCATGATTCACATTGCTCTCCTCAAGGGGAGACTTTTGCAGAGACATATTATGACTAACCAAGGGTGGTGGTCCATGCTGTTGGTCTCCCATACTTGCAGCATTGCTCAGTATTGTCTGCTGCTGGTAATGGCCAGTGGCTACAGATTTGCCCAGCAGTCCAAGACCTGAGGACGTTGGATCCAGTTGACTATCATTCTGCCCTGAACAATTATTCACTGGATGAGGTCCTCCTCTTGTTGGGAAGGATGATGGCCTTGCATTGGAAGGGAAGTTCTCACCACCCACCCTTCCATGTGTGCTGGCCTGATCACTTGGAACAGAAGCTGGGCTCCCAGAACCCATGGGTCTATATCCAAATGACAATTGTATAGCATTCTCGAGAAGCCGTTTTCCTGTCTTATTACTTAGCTGCATCAATGCACCTGAACTTAGTTTATCTAATGTGGTTCCATTCTCTAAAGTAACACTTCTTCTCAAGCGATCGGCATGTGGTAAATAGTTCCAAGCCGAGACATCAATTCCCTTTTCTTTATTCGCTACACTATCCATGCCTGTAGCCAGCTTGTTCAATTGAGGACTGCTGCAATCAAGCGCTTGTGGAGGAAACTTCATTTGCACGTGTTCAGCATTACTTTCTAGATGCTGGGTAGGGTACGTATTGACTAATTGCCTCACGGACTGCATCAATGGAACATTCATGCCACCCCTGTCTACTTCCCCATTCAACCCATTCAAAGGAGATGAGTCCAATCTGCCTCCTCCTCTGGGTCCTTCATACCCAGGCGGAAGATTTCTGTTGGTCAAATGTTGATGCTCACCAACATGCCCAGCAATATCAGAAAATCTTCTGGAAGTTGAATTCTGTATGTCCAACACTGCCAGAACCAATCAAAGTCAGGATAAGAAAACAGTTCCAGTACTGGTCTCTGACTGAAATACCCAATCTTACAGATCTTTCTGGGTGTTCCTCTTTTCTTTCTACCCGGCATACTGGCAGTAACGAGAAGACTCAGCCATGCAACCTTGAAAAACCTAAAAGAAAACAGGATCACAAAAAAGAACAAAAAGAGGGAGGGAAAAAAAAACCCAAAAAGAAAAGAGGAAGGAAAAAGAGCTTGATGAAGTTGCAGAGAAATCTCCACAACAACAATTTGAGGTAACACAACAATGAGTGCAGTCATAACCTCATGAGAGTCACTCACAAAGTGACAGACCATCACCTTCATCATGAATGGCAGTGACGAGCTGCCATGACTACCCACCGATTTCATCAGCTCCCAACAGTGGGTGTAGATAAGCATATAGTAATCTTCCCAAAAACTTGGGCAAACCATTATACACAATCTGCATCCTGAGTTTCTGTTGCCTTTCCGAAGCAATGGGAAGACTCAGACATAATGTTGGCTTGCACTCAAGAGACATTGCTAATCAAAAAAGTCAATAGTATCCTCATTCAAGCTGCAACAAGCTTCTGAAGGAAAAGCTTAGCATGTCCCTGTATATGCAAGCATCTATGCCTAAAAGACAGAGGCCTACATAGAGGGTAGTGGTTGGGGCCTCCTGCCCTGAACATATCCTTTAGGCACACCACTGGTGACTACTTGGATGCAGAACATCTGCTAAAGCCTCTAGCAAAAAGCTTGATGAAGTTGCAGAGAAATCTCCACAACAACAATTAAAGGTAACACAACAATGAGTGCAGTCATAACCTCACGAGAGTCACTCACAAAGTAACAGACCATCAACTTCATCATGAACGGCAGTGATGAGCTGCCATGACTCGGAAAAAGAGGAAGGAAAAAGAGTGAACCAAAACAGAGAACTTTTGGAAGCTCGATCGTTTTCAGGACAAAATGAAATGTTCTGAAGTGTACCTCTCTGCACAACTTGATCAAAGAGAAGAGCCTTATGGCGCTCAACTGCTGAGGCAGGCAGAGAAGCCAAAGAGGCCACAAATGAATCCGCAGCTGGCTGTGTCTGTTGCTGAGAAGGTTGACCAAGCCTCAATTCAAAACTAGACAAGGAGCTCTCTTTCTCCTTGAGCCGTGGTGGCTCTTGCCCATCATCCCATCTGTTAGGTGGATAATGTGGCCCATTTGTGGTTTTCCCACCACACAACTGGTGTGCTGGAGGCACAATACCTCGCTGATGTCTGTCATTGATAAAATTGATGTACTCATTCATTGGCATCCCTCCTGACACAGAGGAGTTGTGGAACAACTGATTGTTGCCAGGGTTCACCCCCTGATTCCTTGATTTGCCCTGCTGCTGCACAGCAGCAGCAGGATCTGAAAACATTTGGCCTGATCCAAACTGCACACCCATATTGGCCACCGGGTATCCTGCCCTACCAAAGTTTTTCAGCAATGTCTCCCTTGCTTCAAGACTACTGACATGGTGAGGTCCAGCATTTGATGGATAATTCATGTTTGAGACTTCTTGACTTGTGGCATGCAACATTGAACTGTTTCCAGAGGCGAGCGAGGCATCCCAGACCTGGGTCATTCGGCTTTTCAGAACTGATAGCTTCCCACCACTCGACACATCAACCTCCTTTTGCCAACTTTGTGTCAAAACAGAATTGTACTTTGCCTGTCCTGCCTCCAACGGATCTAGGTCACTCCAATCCCAGCCCACATTGTCATCTGGCACCTTCACCTGCAGCCCAAAATTGCTTAGTAGAAGTCACTGAAGCAGAACATTCTTCTCTACCTGAGCAAAGATCAGGAGCAGTGCATTACTAAACAAAGATTGTAGATGCAAACATATGCTTGTGAGCTTGGGCATTATCTCTAGAGGAGAAATGTCAGTGGTTAAACACATCAAGAAAGTTGCGTGCTGCGTACTGACCCCATATTGGCAGAAGAACAGTTTTCTCCACTGCACCAAGTTCTCACCACTTTCCATAAAAACTGCTTCACCAGGATTTATGACACCGTGTATGCCTGCATGCTGCAAACACATCAAAAGTCAAAGGGACAAGCTCCAATGTACGATCTCCATTTTACAAGTTTCAATGTACAATCTCCATTCAAACACACAGATCCTCCAAAAACTCAAATCAGAAACACATGTAAAACTAGTCATGACTTGCTTGATTGCAAGTGCCAGATACCTACCTGAGTGAATTTTGACACAGACATATGCACGTTGTGGCAACTGCAGATGACTCCCAGTCGCCCAGCACCTGTCAAGCATAACTCTCCATCTGCAATCCCACTCACAGATTTTAGTCTGTGTGCTCAATGGGCCTTCAAACATTGTGACCTGGCAATCCAGGATCAGTGCCACATCCAGCAGTCCAATGTATGCAAAATGTCTTGTCACCCACCAAAGAGAATAATTCTCAGACTTCTTGGCATGCACATTGAAAAGCACTGGCAACAAAATTTCTGAAGAAAGAACTGATCAAACATGAGCTTTTGGTTGAGGTGCTCCTAAGACTCACTCAGATACACCCCTGAAGAATTTGGGCAGAAGACTCGTGGCCACCCCCCTACAGAAGCTGAACCCGAAGTGGATGGGAGATGGTTGGCTCGGGGAGGTGCTGCCATATCTGGAACACTTGGAACAGTTCTTTGCAGATCAGAATTAGCAGAAAGGAAAGATGCTGCTTGTACACTTTGACACCGTGGCCTCTGCTGCTGCTGGCTTACAACCTCGGCCAGCCACTGTGGAGATGGGGTCTGTCGGCTTGCATCCCCTCCTTGCTCATGTGGCCCCCCTCCACAAGTGAAATTCAAATTTGGCTTTACAAGACCCAGAGGACCACCAGATGTCCTTGCTACATTTGAGTCCATGTTGTTCTTCTGCACTGCTGCTACAAACTGACCACTGGACAAAATACTTCCATCATGCCCCTGTCCAGACTGAGGTGCTGCATCTGCTGCCACAGTGCTTGACTTTCCCATCCTGCTGTTCATTCGACTGGAGGATGGAGCATTATGATTGATCGCAGCAGGCCATCCTCCGTATCCTGTGAGGTTCAAAGAGTTCATGTGACAAAGCTGAGGATTGGAGCCCATGTAAGGTGACCGGGAAGAAGAACTGATGGAGGATGCATGGTCACGTAACTGCTGTTGCTGCTGCGCTGCCCCGGAGACTAATGCTAAAAGCTCTGATCGTAACCTGTTTGTACTTGGTCCTTGGCCTCCAAAATTCGACTGATTGAGAGTAGTAGTGCCTGCAGCCTCTTGCCGGATCGTGCGCTCAATGACACAAACCTCCTGAGCCACCTGTGCCACATAGGGCTGGGAATTCTGCCCAGGACTCATATCAAACTGTGCATAAACCCCCCAACAGAATATTCCCAAGACAGATTAGATGCCCTTCTGTAAATTCCAACATGAGTGACATTTGATGCATGCTGGGACCCAATTGCCTGCTCCAGATCAACAAACTTGCAACAAATGTGACATATTTCGATCACAAAACAAACTCCAATTACAACTGTTGAAGCACTCTGCAACCTCTCTCCTCTTCAGAGCCTCTTCAGAGGAGGACTGTTGCTCTCATGATGGTGTTGGTTCCATCTTGTGGGTGCAAACCATGAAGATGAAATCAAAGATACTGCAATGTATCACTACCTAGTATCACAAAAAACAGCCAAGAATGTTTTGTAGACCTGCTAGAGAAAAGTTCAATGCAGATACCCATCATATTGGTCTCCTCTCATTGATCCTCTTTCCTTGCCACTGACATCTTGACCCTAGTAGAGATGAAGCTCAGCAGAAGCTCAACCCCAAGTCCCCTACTCATCAAACGATAATATTCTTGTCCCTGCACAGTTGAGTCGAGTCAAGACTTGTACCTGATTCAATGATGCAGGAAAATGTCCAGGCTGTGCAGAGCTCCTGTTCAAGGACGCTGCTGCCTTCCACACGTCATCCATTGCTGGTCACAAAAACTATTGCTATGACCTAACCCACTACCACAACCATTGCATCAGCAGGGGCCGAAGGTGGAGGAGGCAGGCCCCTGGACCTGGACTCAACTCCTCTCTAGATTTGCTCTCTATGCAGACACCGCCTGACAGTCTCCTACTGCAAATGAATTGTGCTACCTCAAGGCTATCCCAGCAAAAGCTTGGACTCCCTTTCAGCTTACTTCTGGTAGAGCATCATCAAGACCATGTCTGCTCCATTTCCTAGTATCATCCTGTCACAAGCATCGACCGCCACCAGCATCAATTGTCTGCGGCCTGATCAGAATAGCTCTCCAATTTTGGCCTGATTGAAACTTGCCTCTCTGTCTGTCTGTTTGTCTCTGTGTGTTTGTGATCTGGATGGCACAAGCGTTACTCAGGGCGCTTGACATCAAAATCTACACTAGTGCCACCGAACAAACGCTCTCTTCTCCATCCCGGCATGCAGACACATATGTACAGGACAGAATCTGCGACAGACCCAAAGACCCATTCGCCTCCCAAGTGCTACAAAACAGCCACAAAGCTCAACATCATGCACCTCTCCTTCTGAGTACTCTTTCTCTCATCCTCATTTCAACACACACACACACACACACAACGCTCTACTCTCCTCTCCTCTCCTCTCCTCTATTCTCTCCTCTCCAGCACATGCACATACGCGCGACACAATCCCACACACTGTTCTTCTTTCTCGGACAGACTTTCTTCTTCCCTACAGATCTGATTCTACTACTACTACTCTCCTCCTCCAACCACACAGACACACACACACACAAAACAAACACGAAACAGTTTCAAAACTAAAGCAGAATTCCAAAAACAACCCTCTTCTCTCTCTCTCTCTCTCTCTACCCCCACAGTCCTTCCCCCGCCCTCTTCTTCTCCCTCACCGAAAGTCCTTCTTCTTCTTCTTCTCTCCCTCTACGCACTCACCCACCCACCAAACCCACCCACCAAGCAACTTCCCAGCACCACTGTATGTATCTTCCTTCCTTTGCGGTGCGGCACAAAAGCGAAGAAACACACGAAACTGGGGGACCAAATTCCACTGGGATTTCAAAGGCTTGTCGGCTTCGTCGCAACTCAGAGATGGCGAACCGACGACACTAATCTCAAGCAACCCATCAGCACAAAAACAACCAGCCAGCGCGAGAGATAGAGAGAGAGAGAAACGGAAGAGAGCAGCTATGGTGGAGAAAAGCTCTTCTCTTCTTCTTCTTCATGGGGAGTCTTTCCTCTCTCTCCGCCATCGCCAGGGGGGGGGCTTTCTAGGGCACCGAGGGAGCGTGGTAACGGGGAACAGCCGGTATCAGCTACCAGTTATACTCGGTCTCACAACGGACTCGACGCTTAGCTCCTCGTGGGAACAACCGGCCGTCGCCGGTTCACATTTCCCCATTTTCTTTTTATTTTTAGTTTTTCTATTTATTATTATTATTATTTTTAATCTCCCCACCTTTTTCACGACCTTTTTTCTTACCTTTTTTGCTTTTTACCTTTTTCACACTTACCTAGTATCCAATTTATACCAGGTGGGTAGTTGGTTGGTTGGTTGGTTCCCAGGGTCCTCCAATTACCTTCATCCATATGGATGATATTTGGATGAA